>Ga0233443_1000065_pt1 | contig 134110 bp, 133 predicted proteins | sample SI_123_September_2_FD_182784 | JGI IMG/M metagenome (GOLD analysis project Ga0233443, IMG submission 182784) | Seawater microbial communities from Saanich Inlet, British Columbia, Canada - SI_123_September2016_200_MG | ecosystem: Environmental > Aquatic > Marine > Inlet | place: Canada...
CTCCTTTTTGATCATTCAGCACCCGGCATGCCACTCGGGACAATATATCCCCCCTCTCTATTAGCCGATCTCTCCCTGTTTATTTGTAGCCGATTCATTACTTCTTAAAATGAGTTGTTAATTAGCAACAAATGATACGACAATCTTTAATATTTTATGTGAATACTTATTAAGTATTCATTAGTGATTGATAAACAAAGAAAATAATATTTTAAAAAAAATGCTCTATAAACTTGTAAGGATTAAAGTTTACTGCTATTATTTTCATCGTGTTGCAACATGTTGTATAAAAGATACGAATTGTTGTAATATTTGCACAAACCTTATAATAACCCTTGGGGGGACTATGTTTAAAAATACTAAATTAGCTCTGAGTGCTGCGACAGCGCTTCTAGCATTAACCGGATTAGCAGTAGCACCACAGGCTAGTGCTGATGATATGGCAGAGTTAAAAGCGCGAATTGCCAACTTAGAAAAGCAGGAAACCGAAAGACAAACGATGGGTGGCGGCAACATGGTCTCCTTCCGTGGTGGTTATGCGCGAAATAATGATGCTCGTACTGGTGATATTTTAACGGATACAGCAGGACTATCAAATACTGCAAATGGTAAGCAAGACGGCTGGTATGTGGGTGCTGGTTTAGACCTTGTTTTAAGTGATGACTTATTTACTCTGGAAGATAGCATCGAAGTGCTAGGTGAGATCATGTTTGAATACAAGTCGTTTGATAAAAAAGATTTAAATTTGCAACCTCTTCCTACTGTAACTAATGGAGCACTTGGTACACCTTTGAGCACTCAAGGCACTGTTACAGTAAACCAGTTTACATTAACAGCATCACCAAAAATCAAGTTTATGAAGGGTAGCGATTTCAGACCCTGGATTATTCCAATCGGTTTAGCTATTCATGTTATCAGCCCACCATCAAACGGCGTAACAGTACTAGAGCCAGGTATGCATTTTGGAGCAGGTATGGATTATCGCGTTTGGCAGAATATCTTTGTTGGTGCTGACGTTCGTTATAACCTGACTTTTAGATCTTTAGATGGTGTTAACCTTAATGGTATGACAACAGGTGCATACGTAGGTTTTGGTTTCTAAGTAATAAGTTACAAGCTGTACCTCGGTATCTGGGAAGGTGTAATAGCCTTCCCTTTTTTTATGCCTAAAAAAATGTATAGTTAGCTCCTATGTTAATATACTCGTCCCAATCGAAACCAATGGGGTCACAAAATCAATGGGGTCAAAAATCAATGGGGTCAGACTCGAATGAAATAATATATTATATTATGCTCTAAGTCATACTCTTCGAAATAAGCTACAGGTGAAAGATAAAATGGCACGACTTCCCCGTTTTGTGATTCCTGGGCAGCCACAACATATTATTCAGCGTGGAAATAATCGAGGTATTATTTTTGTAGCTGATGAAGACTACCGGTTTTATCTGCAAAAACTGAGCGATGCTTGTAAAAAATATGATTGTGAATGACATGCGTATGTCTTAATGACTAATCATGTTCACCTGTTGATGCCCCCGTATTCAGATAATGGAATGCGTAAAGTCATGCAGTATATAGATCGTTACTATGTCCAATATTTTAATGACCAATACCAACGGACAGGTACTTTATGGGAAGGACGTTATAAAGCCACACTGCTTGATAGCGAGAACTATCTGTTAACGTGTAGCCGAAATATCGAGTTGAATCCAGTTCGGGCGGGGATGGTCAATCCCCGAGCATTCAGCCTACGATTGTAGGTGACATTCGGCTTAGAAGGGATAGGCAAACAACACCGGTACAATCGCCACGAGTAATAAGGTGGTACCCATAGTCGCCAGTGGCAATAAGATTCTTTCATGCCGATACCAGAAATTATCATCCGGCAAAACGGCCTTAGCCATTTCTTGATGGCCTACCATCTGTCTGGTTAGTAAATGGTTGAGAGCGACAGGTGGAGTAAGGTATCCTAGTTCAAATGCCACTAAAGTAATCATCCAGAAATGCACTGGATTAATACCGTTGTTATAGGCGATTTGTGCGATCGTACCCGAGACCAGAACCACTGCACCAAAGGGATCCATAATCATACCGATTGCAACCAGCACCACGATCAGAAACCCCAGTGTCAGCCAGACCGAAGCAAAAGTAGCGGGTATATGACTTAACACTCCCGAACGCTCAATAACCCCACCCAGTGCAAAAGAAAGCCCCATTAATAAGAGTAATGCGCCTATATGTATACTCGCTTCAGATGAGGCCAATCTTATGGTATATTCGAATTTATGCGCATTCTTTTCCGGAGATGAAATCAATGCCAGCCGGACAACAAATTTTTCGTAAATAATTAGGCTAAGAATAATCAGCGGCAATATCACTGGCGCAGTAAATTCATCCATCGTGATATTTAATAGATAAAAATAAGCCAGAGTAATCAATAGCACGATCAGCAGATAGGGAAACAATGGAACGAGCGCCCGCAAAAAAGGCTTGAATGCTTCCCGTACCGGTGCTAGGTGGATTTTTTCCCGCTTGCTTAGCAGCACAAAACCCAGGAAAACTAAGGCGGTCGTCATGAAAGTTTTCACTCCCCAGCTAAATAACTGATCGGTAACAACTTCCTTATTTAATGCCGCGATCAGGACCACTAACAAACAGGGACGCAAGACTACCCCGGCGCTTCCGGTCATTGCCGTTGCTGCCAGCGCCAGTTGTCTGCGCGCTCCGGCACGGCGTAATTCTTCATAAACAATGGCCCCCATAGCGATAATAATTATCCCGGATGCTCCGGTATATGCTGTTGGTACTGCCATCACAATCAGCGCCACAAAAGCCAGTATTTCTGGGGACATACGCCAGGGTATAAAGGTCTTAAAAACCAGATCCCCTAATTGCGTGCGCTTTAACAGCATGCCGACCCAGATATACAGACCAATATTAAGAAATAAACCGGCCTGATCAAATAATAAGCTGAAAAATATTGCCGGACCCGCCTGGTGATGTTCTATGAAGAAGAAATAACAAGCAACAAAAAAGCTCATGTAAATATATAGCGGAATTGAGAGTATGGCATGTAGCAGGGTGTCGCTGCTTTTATGAGCGCCGTGATATTGCGGTGGCTTAATTAACTGATACAGATTCGTTGCGCTTAAACAGGTAAAGCCGACGATCAGTAATAAATATATTTCCGGGTGATCAACCACCGTTGCAGATTGGTAAATACTGTTTCTGTAGCTGTCAGCAGAGAGTAGTAAAACGACATTACCCAAGAGTTGGGCCAGGGTTGAAACGATATGCTCACGTTTGGTTATTACTGGCCTAAAGGCGATATGATGTTGTTTGAAAGTACATGTGACGGCACAAATAAAAATCGTCAGTATCAAGATCATGCGCTGTTTTTCCAGGGCAAATAGGCTGATTCCTGCAACACTGGTTTCCAGAGTACGAAAGATAATGACTGCCGGGGTAACCCTTGCCTGATTTTGCTCTGCCAGATTGTGCTTTTCCTGGCAGAGTCGGCGTGAATTTTGTAGTGATATTTGTGCCGCCTGGCGATTAAATGGCTCGGCTTCAAACAGGTCAGCCAGTTCTTCTACGGTACTCGATTCTGCTTCGAGCCTGTTAAGTTCAGCCGCAAGATCAGGATCCGGATTACAGTCCGGGGTGGGCATATCGGCTCTGAGTACAAAGTAGTCATGCCATAAGGCTTCACCCATATTCAGTAAGCGGGCGTGAATTAGCTCGCTATTACCTGCAATAATAACCGCAATCAATAGCAAAAAAACCGGTAAGGTAGAGAGCCATTCGCGACAACTACGCAACTTAATGATGTCCTGTAAAATCATTGAACAACTGTCCAGATAATCACCCGTCTAATTTACTCTTGATCTGCAGCGGTACATTCAGATTGCTGTGGGTCTTTTTTGCAGCGCAACATTCTCATCAGCTTTAATGTTTTGCCATTATAAATGCCCTTATCACGTAATCTGATTCGTGATTGTCTAAACACTTCCAGGTAGCCAGTGGCATCTTCCTCCGGTACTGAAATCCACATTTTTTCAGGTATTGTATTTTCGTATTTTTTGACCAGTTCCACCCTCAGGTCGAACTGACTCAGGGCAAATTCGCGGGATTGTTGTCCATAGCCTTCAGGAAAAGAATCTTTGCGTATCACTATTTGCATGGTCAGTTGCACCAATGAAAAATTAATAATACCGCCATTGGGCTCTAGTCCTTTATACAGCTCCATTGCCTTATAAACTATGGCAGGACCGTAGGTAACATCAACCGAGCCATTATTAAATTTGCTGTACATATTCGCTATCGAAGTGCCAACGGGAGAAGCGCCGATAAAATTAACCATTTCCACCTGAGCGGGGTCTGAATCTAAGATGGCAATGCGCTTACCGGCTAATTCCCCGACCGTATCAATGGTGCGGTCATTAACGAACATATAACCGGCTCCAGCGGGGAAAATGGCAACCACTTCATAAGGGTCGCTAAACATCAACTTGGCCGCTTTTTTACCGCTGATGCTGGTGATGACCGATTTTAAATGTTCGTAAGTAGGCATCGCGCCTATGGCATCGAGGCTACCGGTAAAGGAATTAAACTGACGCGCACGAATCCCGGTAAAACTGACTGCATCACAAAGGCCTGCTTTAAAATCTTCGGCGGCTACGCGCTCACTAGTATAGGGCTTAAGTTCTAGTTCCACTCCCCAGGCCAACGCGGCTGTTTTATAATCTTTCATCTGGGAAAAGAAAGGGCCGTTTGCACCTAAAAGATCAAATACGCACATCTTTTTAGGGACTGCCTGAGCTGTTGCAATACTGGTAGTTATGAGTAAGAGAGCAAGAACTGGTCTGGATGAGAAGTGTTTATATAAAGTCAAAGTGACTCCTGTTTCTTATTATTATTAAGTCAAAGCCGTTAAAAAACAGTTGAACACGGATTACATAGAAAATCAAAGTATATCAGTTATATCCACTGTGTCAGTTGTACTCTCTGGATCATCCTCAAAAGTTCCTAAGCCGCCTGGTTGAGGTGCCTTTTCTGCTGGGTTCTGGCATCCTGCGCTTCGGTGACGTTTAAAGCGCGTAATGCGCGTATAACTGGAGTTCTTCCTCACGCGCTTTAAATTCACACAACTGCCGAATAAAAAGCCAAAGATGAGCCCAGGTTTATTAAGGTGACACATTGATCTGAGAAAGGCGGGGTATCAGTAGGCATAATGCTTACGCCAGCACGCAGCCCATGGCTACATCATCGATGTTTAAAATATAGGGAACGGCTTGAGGATGGTGGCACTCCCGTTGCATCTAGAGTGCAAGTAAAGGTGTTGAAATGGCGGCTTTGAATGCCAGCAAAGCTAATAGCACCACAAATTCCTGTCGCGGCTTTTACTTTACTAATATAGGGCCTAAGCCGTAAATCAGCACCCAGCTCAGCGCGGCGATTTTGTCATCTGTTATCTGTGTATAGAGGGGGACATTTACACTCAGTAAATCAAAGGCGCACGGGCTTTTTGATGCGGCGGAAATAGTCCGGCAATGTAAACTCATCAGGATGCCCAATAACAGCCCGAAAAAACCATGGCTATAAATTTTCGATATTCCCACAGTATTGCTAATTAAACCTACGTCTAAAGAAACTCATCAATATCAATCGTTTCAACAGTCGTATCTGTGTCATCCCAAAAAGTGCCTAATCTACCTAATGGAGTACGCCTGCCGGTCGCCTCAGTCCATAGACGGTCAGAAATGGCCTGTATTTGTACTCTGGCAACCTGATTCAGAACTGCAAATTTCTGGTTTTTAATTGCTGAACTCGACTGTTCGACATAGTTACGAATTAGCTGCTTTAGCTCGGCTGTTTTTCCCTGGCCTAGATAAATTTTCGCTGCCAGCACATGACTCACTGCCATTCCTTGCTCTGCACCCATTTGTATGGACTGCTGCAAGACTAGTCTGGGATCTATATCAACTGGCTCATTACCCGGAATCGTTATCCAGATTGCAGCCTGAATAGCTGCTGGTACTCCCCACCATCTTTCAGTATCCAGACAACCCGCACCACGGCCGACTTTTGCCGCAATATCCATAGGTACCTCAACTTGGCCTCCAGAGGCTATGTCATTGATAGTCGCCTGGATGCCATCTAAAAGACCCACCAACCAGTAAAATTCATCATTATCAGCTGAAAATTCAGGACATTTTCCTCCGGGCTCTGACATTGCCGATAGCAGTGCATAATAGCCTGTCAGTTGCCTGCGCGCAGCCAGTTGCAGAAATCTTTGCTGGGCAATGCGTGCGTCCTGGGCTTCAATCGAATTTTTTGCATAGATCGCGCGTAGGTATCGTAGTTCCTGTTCATGTGCTTGAAATTCTGTGCAACTACCCGCAACCAGATAAAACAGAATGGCAAGCTGGTCAGGCGGTGTCGTTACTCTGGAAAAACTCAATAAAAACGGTGTGAAGGCTTCTGCCATGGAACAGCCCATGCCTACATCGTTGCTGGCTAACATATAGGGCACACCCTGATTTTCTGTGTAACTGAGGAGTATATCCCCAGTCGTTTTGTACACAGGTGTACATGCATTTAGCAATAAAGAGGAAACTAGCAACAAGAGTAAAATATATTTTCTTTTCAAGGCGCTTATCTCTGTTATTTCAAAACACTGGTAGTGCGTCGCATGGTTTTCATTCTATCTTATAAAATCTGCTATCGCACCTTTAGCCGAGCTATGCAGATTCTCATTAGCATAGTTTAATTGCTCCTAGAAGTATTTTTTCTTTCGCATATGCTGTTTTTCAGGGATAATGTAAAGATTTTGCAAAGCCATTTCTATTCTATAAACGCATGAAACAAAAGTTAGAATCTCTCTTATTAGACGCCGTTGAAACACTGAAAATAGACGGTATTATAGAGCGAGAACTCAGTCCAAAAATCAATATTGAGCGTGCGCGTGATCAGCAGCATGGTGACTTTGCGACTAACCTGGCTATGCTGTTGGCTAAACCGGCGAAAATGAACCCGCGTCAGTTAGCAGAAAAAATCATCGCTGCTTTGGCTACTGATGAAGCAGTAAGCAAGGTTGAGATTGCAGGCCCCGGGTTTATTAATTTTTTTATAGACCCCAAAGCGCAATACCAGATTATTACCACCATTCATGATCAGGGCAATCAATTTGGCCTCAGCCAGATAGGTGCGGGTAAAAAGGTGCAAGTCGAATTTGTTTCTGCTAACCCGACTGGACCTCTGCATGTAGGGCATGGGCGCGGCGCGGCTTATGGCTCGGCTGTGGCTGATTTGTTGGCGGCGGTAGGCTTTGAAGTTGAGCGTGAATATTATGTCAATGATGCTGGCAGGCAAATGGATATTCTGGCTGCTAGTGTCTGGTTGCGTTACCTGGAAGAATGCGGCGAAGTGCTGACTTTTCCTAGCAATGGCTACCGTGGCGATTATGTACGTGAGATTGCGGCAAACCTGCACCGCGAATCTAATAATGAATATCGACACCCGATCGCGCTGGTTTTTGAAGAGATCCCTGCTGATGAGCCGCAAGGCGGGGACAAAGATATCCATATTGATGCTCTGATTGAGCGTGCGAAAGTCTTATTAGGCGACAAACAATATCGCAATGTTTTTCAAGCAGGCTTAAATGAAATATTGGCCGATATACGCCACGATTTAAGTGAGTTTGGCATTGATTACCAGCAATGGTTTTCTGAGCGGCAGCTGATGGATGACGGCTCCATTGATGAGGCATTGAAACGCCTGGGTGAGACCGGTTATTTATATGAAAAAGAGGGTGCAACTTGGTTTGCTTCTAGTCGCCTGGGCGATGAAAAAGATCGGGTAGTGGTGCGTGAAAATGGCCAAAGCACTTATTTCGCTTCGGATATTGCTTATCATATGAATAAGCTGGATCGCGGATTTGAGCAAATCATTAATATCTGGGGCGCAGATCATCATGGTTATATCCCTCGCGTTACAGCCGCCATGCAGGCGCTCGGTGCAGACACAGAAAAGCTAAAGGTTTTACTGGTGCAGTTTGCAGTGCTGTACCGTGGCGGAGAACAAGTGCAGATGTCTACACGCTCAGGCTCATTTGTCACATTACGTCAGTTGCGTAATGAAGTGGGGCAGGATGCCGCGCGTTTTTTCTATGTGATGCGCAAGTCCGAGCAACATATGGATTTCGATTTAAAACTAGCCACTTCTAAAACCAACGAAAACCCGGTGTTTTATGTGCAATATGCGCATGCACGCATCTGTAGCGTACTCAATCAATTAGCTGAAAAAGGCTTGCAGCGAGACATTCATGCAGGAGAAGACAGTTTGGATAAACTAACGGCAGAGCAGGAAATAGCCTTAGTCAGTAGCTTAACGCGCTATCCTGAAGTATTAGAACGCGCCGCTGTGCAATACGAGCCACATTTGCTGGTTAACTATTTACGTGAGTTGGCGGCCGAGTTCCATAGTTATTATAATGCGCATCAATTTATTGTTGATGATGCCGCGTTGCGTAATGCGCGCTTGAATTTAATCTATTCTGTAAAACAAGTTTTGGCGAATGGCCTGAACTTATTACGGATTGGTACGCCGGAAGTAATGTAATGGCACGAGACTATAAGCACCGCGCTAATAAAACTAGCCAAGGCACTAGACGCCAGCCAGCAAATGCCAATAAACGTAGACCTGCACCCAGAGCGAAATCAGCCAGTAACGAGGCTGGGATTCCACTATGGCGCTGGGTGCTAGTGCTGGGGGTGGTAGGCCTGTTTGCTTATTTTCTGTATAGCCTTTCGTTAACACCAGAGCAAGATAAACCTGCCAGGCTCACTAAATCTCTGGCTCGACCTGTTATAAAAACAACGCCTAAAAAAGTGCCTAAGGCGGTTAAAAGCGCTAAAAAAACACCCGCGAAGCATGATATTCAGTATGATTTTTATACCATACTGCCCGAGGCTGAATTTGTGATCCCCGATCATGAAGTTAAAACTCGTAAACGGGAAGAGCGTGTAGGAAAGGCAAAATCAGGCGTACAGTACTCAGTACAAGCAGGTGCTTTTCGTAAACACAAGGATGCCGACAGTTTAAAGGCAAAGCTATTGATGATGGGATTTTCACCCAAAATCGAAAAAGCCATCATAGGTACAGCAACCTGGTATCGGGTCAAAATGGGCCCATATAATCGACTAGCCTCGGTTGATGCCATTCAATCCCGGCTAAAATCAAATAAAATGGATGCTCTGGTGATTGAGGTAAAAAAGTAACCAGGTCACTGAAATTAATCTTGATATCTATCTATTAGTTGCTGATAGAGTTGTGCTGACTCTATTTTATCGCGCTTTAATGCGCCATTTCTAAAAATTTTTGCCTTTTTTACCAGCATTTTTATCGCGTCTTGTTTGTTTTCTATACTTAAACCAGGTTGGGTAATTATTTTTCCCAGAGCCTGTATCCTGAACCTATCCATACCCCAGTATTTGTGGGATAGCTGATCTTCATGGCCACCAAATTTTTTTATCAGTGGCTGTTCTAAAAACAACACCGGGTATTTGGCTGTGATGCGTAGCCACAGGTCGTAATCTTCGCAAGCAGGCAGGTTTTCATCAAACAGTCCAACATCATCGAATACCGTGCGATGAATCATCATCGAGGAGGGCGACATCGCACATAAAGGTAGGCATTGCTTAAAGATCCAGCCGCCGCTTTTTTTATGTTTGTGCATAGCATTGACTCTAATACCATTTCTAATCCATATTTCCTCCGTATGACACACTTTGAGTTCCGGTGCCTGTTGCAATGCCCTGACTTGAGTCGCTAGCTTTTCTGGGACCCAGCTATCATCAGAATCCAGGAATACTATCCAGTCGCCTTTGGCTTGTTGAATTCCTGTATTTCTCGCTGCACTCACTCCTTTATTAGTTTGCACAAAGGTACTGACTTGTGAAAATTCATTTCTCAACATATTTGCCGTGTTATCAGTCGAGCCATCATCGACGACAATTATTTCATTCGGAAGCCTGGATTGTTCTAATACCGAATATAATGCGCGTTTAAGTAAAGAGCATCGGTTGTAAGTCGGGATAATCAGAGAAATTGTCATGTAAGGCAAAAAGGTAATTTGTGTCTTTATCTAAAGAGCGGAAGCTAAAGCAATAAATGAGGTGTAATTTTACCGCAAGCAAGGACTTAAAAAAAAGCAGGGAAAAATTAAATTAGGACATAGAATAAATAGCGGCTTGTTAAAAACTTCAACAAATAAGGTATATCGCATAGGAACCTAAGCGATATACCTTGTTTATTTGTAGGAACAAGCCTGGAGGTCTTGTTTTTTGGGTGCTTTCTATAGGCCAATAGATATACAAAGCAGTTATTATGCCAAAACAGGCGGCAAATTGTCGCGCGTCAAAATGCCGCATTTTCAAACTGATAATATTTCAATAAGCTATGCCTAACTCTTAGATGCAATCCTTTCTGGATATCAGAGTTATCTCCTTCCTCTTAATGCGGCTGTAATGGTCGCATTTTTTTTCTAAAGGGTTTACCCATTATGAAACGTACCAATCACTTCCTCCCCAATACCCCTACCAGCCAAAACGAATTACTTAAACATATCGTATTTCATGAAGCAGGACATGTAGTCGCCATTTATTTACGTAATCAGCAGCAGCAATTACCGCCGGTTTTTTTTCAGATCATTATTAATAAAGAACAGCAAAAACAGTGTGCTTACTTTGCCCAGGTTTTAGGTGGCAGGTTAATCGATAATTTACCTGTGGCTGAAATTGAAAATAATTATATAGGCTCTATAGAAGAACAGAAAAGCCTGCAGAAAGCTTATGAAGCGGATGTTATTAACCTGTTAATGGGTCCCCTGGCAGAAGCCAAGTATGTTGCTTTAAGGGATTGCGAAATATTTAATGACCAACTAATTGATATAAGAGCCCTAAAAAATTACGGTGGACACTCAGACCTTGAGCAGGCCTATCGATACTTAGAATACTTTATTCCTAATGCTTATGAGCGTGAAAAGAAAATTAGTGAATTGTACGCTAAAGCTTTTCATTTTGTTAATAAGCCAAACAACTGGAAGTGTATCCAGTCATTTGCTAATTATCTACTCAATAATGAGCAAACCATTATTTCCTGCGAACAAGCGAGCGATGTTTTAGAGCCATTTTTAGTGAGTTGAATGCGGTATAATTTTGCTATGGCACTTGTATAAATAACTGCTGGGAAAATCCTGCAACAGGACACGGTAACAGAACAAATGCCCTAGGAGGCTGTCCAAGAATAGAGACCCTACTACGGAAAAATCCCTTTTGGCCATTTTTCCCGAACATTTTCGTTAAAGAGCACAACTATTCGCCTCAAATGTTCGAAAAAACTGACTCAAAAAGGCTTTCCCTCGCTACGGCTTCTATTCTCGGACAGCCTCCTAGGGTACTAATATTATTGCCGATGTAGAAATGATCTGTGTGAGCTTATTCAAGCCACGTTTAAGCCATTTTGGCGTAAGCACGCATTACTTTATCTTTGATGCGGATGTAATTTCTCAGGCAAAGGCCGAAAATAGTACCCGTGCAGTACAGGCAATACGTAAAGCACAGTGTTTAGGTTTGCTGGAAAACAGCATTGTTGCTGTTGTCAATGCACCCACGGCATTGCTGGAGGTGATTCGCATGATTAAAGAAGAAAACCTGCGCCCTGTACTAATTGTTGAGATGCCGGTAGGTTTTGTATCAGCAGCTGAGTCTAAGGATGGATCCGCATTATTAAACGATATTTCCTGGATGATTACTCAGGGGCGTATAGGCGGATCAATACTTGTAGTCGCTGCAATTTATGCGCTTTTAGCGCTAGCAGAGCAGAGCAGAGCAGTAAAAAGGCCTGAGCCTACGTCATTGAATGTTTTGTCGGTTTTTTAAGCTATAAATATACCCCCTCTGGGGACGAGGGGCTCTCAAGGCAAGAGGAATGACTGCCTTGCATATTGTTTCTTTTAAGGAAATAATCTAGCAATAATTATTGGTATTGTGTGAATTTTTAGCTTCTGTATAGTTAGCACCAGATATATTAATTTCTTTTATAGACAGGGCTGGATAATGACGGAATATCGAAAAGATATTTTGGTCGGTGCTTTATTTGTTGCCGGTACTTTAGGTATTATTTCTGGGGCATTTATTAGCTCGGGAATGCTGTTTGCAGCAATCGCCTATTTCAGTGCTGCCTCCTGCAACCGTCAAATAGAAGGTTAATAACAGTTAAAAAACTAGTACCTCCTCGTAATGTTGTTTATATTTATAATGTCTGATGCAGCAATGCATCAGACATTTTTTTTGCCTGCTAATACTTCAGATCACTTGCAGGTTTCTGTGCCAAATGAATCCTCATGGCATCTTATAGTGTTACCTAAGCTATCCTTGTAACCGGTATTTCTAAAGGAGTCAGTTCTTCCTTTTATAACATTGCCATCCTAGGAGGCTGTCCAAGAATAGAGACCCTACTACGGAAAAATCCCTTTTGGCCATTTTTCCCGAACATTTTCGTTAAAGAGCGCAGCTATTCGCCTCAAATGTTCGAAAAAACTGACTCAAAAAGGCTTTCCCTCGCTACGGCTTCTATTCTCGGACAGCCTCCTAGACTTTATTGCCAAAAGAGTCGGCAATTCCGTTCATCGTATTCCCCTTGTTGTCACGCTAGGTTTCATTCCCCGAAGTTTCGGTGCGCCCAAGCCAGGTATTGCCTTTATTATCCTGGCAGGTTTCATTCCCGAATGAATCTGAATTGCAGCGCATTTCAGGGGAGGTGGCATGAGTCTTTAAAAATATACAGGGTAAGCGCCCGTCCTTATTCCTGATTAAATCATTTACCTTAGTACTTCCGCCGGTTTTTGATTGCTGGCACAACGGATTAGGCGAATATTTAGTTTCTTTGCCAGTGTTTGCAGGTATGTGCAATGCTGCTGAAATTTTTGCTGATAATTTAAGACTCGTTGTTTATCGCCGGTATCGACAACTATATCTGTCGTGCTATCGGTAAATCGATAACGACCCTGGGCGGGTAAATGGCTTTCCAGGGGGTCATAGACCAGAATCATGATGAGTTCACAATGCCTCGCCAATTTTGCCAGATCATTTTCTATTGTTTGATTAATGCCGCGAAAATCGCTGATGATATAAATCAGACTTCCAGGTTTGACATGGTGACTTAAACGCCTGATCACCTGCTCCAGAGTGATTGCAGTTTGTTTGGTTTCTGCGTTAACCAGGGCATTAAAAAAATGTAGCACTGCTTGCCTGCCATTTTGTGGTTTTAATTCCCGGCAGGCAGTATCAGTAAAGATCTGACCACCGATCCGGTCGCCATGCCGCTCTGCAATCCAGGCCAGTAATCCTGCTAGCTTTGCTGCCTGCACTGATTTAAATACACCGCGTGTTGCAAACTGCATAGAGGCACGATAATCGACAGAGATAAAGACTGGGCGTTCACGTTCCTCACGAAACAGTTTAGTGTGAGTTTTGCCCGTTCGTGCAGTCACTCGCCAATCGATACTCCTAATATCATCACCTGGCTGGTACATGCGCACTTCGTCAAATTCCATGCCCCGGCCTTTGGTGCGTGATACATAGCCGCCACTATGTGAGGCGCGTATACGTGAACGAAACAGTTTTAATGAAGCGGCGGGTTTGGCAAGTTTGATTAGCATGTCCAGACTCACGCTAACTAATTCACTGTTATGCTTTTCCATTAAGGGACTGCAATTCTGGCGATTAATTGCTGAATAAAATCATCACTGCTAATGCCTTCTGCTTCGGCTTCATAAGATAAAATCACCCTATGTCGCAAAATATCAAAGGCCATATCCTGGATATCTTCAGGAGCAACAAAATCTTTGCCGTTTAACCAGGCTTTGGCACGGGCGCAACGATCTAGTGCAATACTGGCACGCGGGCTGGCGCCATATTGTACCCAGCTGGCTAAATCTTCTCCGTAGGGTGCCGGATTGCGGGTGGCAAGAATAATTTGCAGCAAATAATCTTCGAGGTTATCCGCCATATAAATATTCAGTACTTCCTGACGCGCAGCAAAAAGGCTTTCCTGGCTGATCGCTTGAGTTGCTTGTTGGGTTGATTGGCCTAGCTGCATTGCTTCATTACGGGCCAGATGTAATATTAGCTTTTCATGTTCAGCTTGCGGGTAGTCAATTTTTACATGCAGTAAAAAGCGGTCTAATTGTGCTTCGGGTAATGGATAAGTTCCTTCTTGCTCAATCGGGTTTTGGGTCGCCATAACCAAAAAAAGAGGGGGTAGGGGGTAGGTTTCACCGCCAACTGTAATTTGCCGCTCAGCCATGGCTTCTAATAGGGCAGCCTGTACTTTTGCAGGTGAACGGTTAATTTCATCGGCTAATACCAGGTTGTGAAATAAAGGCCCTTTTTGAAATTCAAAGTTACCTAGTTCGGGGCGATAAATTTCGGTACCGGTTAAATCGGCAGGTAATAAATCCGGAGTAAATTGCACACGATGAAAGTCGGCTTGTATGCCTTTACTCAGCGCATTTATCGCGCGAGTCTTAGCTAGCCCTGGAGCGCCCTCGACTAATATATGCCCATCGGCAAGCAAGGCAATTAACATGCGCTCGACTAAAACATCCTGACCAATAATGTGCTCGCCAATATAGGCTTTTAAATGTTGTATGGCGATAAGGCTATCGCTGGAACTGTTTTCTGACATAGCTTGTGCTTAATCCTTTGTGCTATCTAAAAAATAAAAGATGTATTTTAGTATAAATTTTCAAGTTGCATATAAATAAGCTCAATTGTATGACAGTTTTTAATGCTGATCATCTTTCCAAGACTAATATCACAGTGGTTTGTCTTTAATGCCTCTGTGTAAAATGTCAGGCACTGATAATGCCTGAGACGTCATTTATAGGCGCAATATTAATAGGTTATATCAAGTTAAGATAAGGTATAATTGCTAGCTTTTTATAATAACAATAAAACCTGAGGCAATGATTTCAGGGTGTAACAAATAGAGGATTAGTTATGTGCTGGAGTGGAGAAGCATCGGGTGTTTTGGCAGCTGTCGGGTTAGGAACAGCTGCATATATTGCAGTAAAAGGGGAGTCAAAAGAATTATGGATCCCATTAACTTATTTCGCGTTGATGGAGCTATTGCAGGCCGCAACCTATGTCTATATCGATGAATGTAGCTCCCCGATGAATCAGGTGCTCACGCTGTTTGGCTATCTGCATGTCGCCTTTCAGCCGTTTTTTGTCAATATGGTGGCGATGTACTTTATTCCCGAAAGCGTCAAATTAAAAATAAGAACTACTGTTTATACTTTATGTGCGGTAGCCGCCGTAGCTATGATCGTTAAAATGTATCCATTTGCCTGGGCAGGTTTGTGTATTATTGGTACAGAAGGTTTTTGCGGCGAGCAAATATGTTCCGTTTCGGGCGCCTGGCATATCGCCTGGCAAATGCCATTAAACGGACTTATGTCTCCACCAGTCTCCTGGTTCCCGGGTTATGAATGGGGTATGCATGTGTTCGTCTACATTTTAGCCTCCTTTGTTATGCCAGTTATTTACGGCTCATGGCGTTTTGTTGCTTTTCATTATGTGGTCGGTCCCTGGATTTCAGATGTAACCACCGATGATCCGAATGAATTTGCGGCAGTCTGGTGTTTATTTTCTATCGTCTTGTGTGTCTCGGTGATTAAAACACCTATCAGAAAATATTTACACGTCAAAACCTGGCCTTTTTATAATCGCACTATCAGCGACTCCTTATAAATCACTAAAGCCACAGGATCTACAGCATGCCAGCCTGGCCATATCAGACCATGCTGTAGTTTTTTACAAGCATATATTTCGCGCGGCCACGGCTGAGTTTTTGCCGAGAGCTGTGTTGCTGAAGCAGTTGCATAGCCAGCTATGCGCTTGTTTTAGCGTTTTGACTCGATAAAAATCAGCTCACTAAACAACTGCATCTGTGACCGCGTGAAGTATAAATAGGTGATATAACCCATTGAATTTTATGCTGGCTGTGGTAAAGTCTTGGTAATTTTTCTTAAATAGAAGTAAATCATTATATATGCTTTTTTCACCCCGTAAATATCTGATATTATTGATACCTTCAGTACTCAGCCTAAGCTCTGTTTGCGCCTCTGCAGATACTCTTTCTAAAACAATAGCGACGGAAAGTGCTATCCAGAAAAGTGCCATAAAATCGCAAAAGAACATAGATGGCTTAGACGATCGTACGCGCAAAATGTTAGAGCAATTTCGTTCTGTGACTCGCCAAACCAGGACATTACTGACCTATAATGAGCATTTGCAGGCATTGCTTGCTTCACAGGAAATTGAAAAAGTCTCATTTGAGGAGCAGTTAGAACAAATCGAAACCACACAGAGTGAAATTGTCCCGCTGATCCTGAATATGCAAAAGAGCTTGGAGCAATTTATTCAGTTGGATATGCCTTTTTTGCCTGAAGAGCGTAAGCTGCGTATTAGCAGTTTAAGGGATATGATGACTCGGGCAGACGTCACTAATGCCGAAAAATTTCGCCGCATTATGGAGGCCTATCAAATAGAAAATGATTACGGTAATACCATCGAAGCCTATCGCGCCAATATAGAGTTAGAGGGTGAAATCAGCTCGGTTGATTTTTTGCGTCTTGGCCGTGTTGCTTTGTACTACCAGCGCCTTGATGGCAGTGAAACAGGTTACTGGAATAACACCGACAAACGTTGGGAGGGATTATCCAGTGAATATCGTAACTCTATCCGTCAGGGATTACGCATAGCTCGTAAAGAAGCTGCTCCAGATCTATTAACCTTACCGGTTCCAACAGCAAAGGAGGCTAAATAATGAAATTAGTTATCGGTTTGATACTGACGGTTTTAGTCTCTAGCAATGCGTGGTCTGGGAATAATGACTTGGACCAACTGTTACAGGATGTTAAGCAAAGACAAGTTCTTGAACGTAAAATTAATCGCATTCGCGAAGAAGAATTTCTGGCTGAAAAGAAAACTCAGCAGCAATTATTGCAAGCGGCTGAAGCGAAGCTAGCTAAGCAAAAAAAGCTCAGCGCGCAATTAAAATTACAATTGGAAAGTAATGAAGAAGTACTGGCTAAATTTGCAGCGCAATTAAAAGAGCGTAGTGGCGAATTAGGTGAGCTATTTGGTGCTGCTCGGCAGGTTGCAGCTGATTTAGCAGCCGATTTAGTTGACTCAATGGTTTCTGCTCAATACCCCGATCGTACTGAGCCATTAATTGGTATAGTAGAAAGTAAAGCGCTTCCGACTATCGACCAATTAGAAATCTTGTGGTTTACCTTGCAGCAGGAAATGACCGAGTCAGGAAAGGTTGTGCGCTTTAAACAACCTATTCAAACGCCTGGAGGCCACAGAGAAGAAGCTGAAATTATCCGTATCGGAGCATTTAATGCCGTTGCTAACGGAGAGTATTTACGCTATTCACCGGAAACAAAAATACTCACTAGCCTGGCTCGCCAACCAGCCAGCAGGTACCTTGATTTGCTAGCAGATTTTAGCGACTCAGACGCAAGTCAAGAGCCTATTGCTATCGATCCGACACGTGGTGTTATGTTGAGTATGCTGATTCAAACACCGAACACTCAGGAACGCATTCAGCAAGGTGGAGTCGTAGGTTATATTATTCTAGCTTTAGGTGTACTAGGCTTTCTCTATGCTATGTATCGCCTGGTTATCTTGGCGATCACGGGCAAAAAAATGAAAGCGCAAATGGAGAATGAAACCGCCTCCGATGATAACCCCTTGGGCCGTGTATTAAGCGCCACTGAGCAGAGTTCATCGGAAGATACCGCAACCTTGGAGCTTATTCTGGATGAAGCGATTACCCGCGAAGTGCCCCTTCTGGAGAAAGGCTTATCGATGATTAAGCTATTTGCTGCTGTCGCGCCTTTATTAGGGTTACTCGGTACAGTAACCGGTATGATCGCGACCTTTCAATCCATCAGTTTATTTGGTACCGGCGATCCGAAGTTAATGGCGGATGGAATTTCTCAGGCCCTGGTAACCACGATGCTAGGCTTATGCGTTGCTATTCCATTATTGTTTTTGCATAACCTGCTAGTCTCGCGCAGTAAGATGTTAGTGCAAATTTTAGATGAGCAAACTGCCGGCATTATGAGCCGTCGTGCGGGTAAGTAATGCCTAGGCAACTCGCTTTTTTTGAAGACATTCGTAACTTTCTCTATGCAGGCGGTGACGTGTTATGGCTAATTTTAATTGTTGCTATCTGTTTATGGTGCCTGATTATCGAGCGCCTGATTTTTTTCAAACACAATTATCCGCTGCTTAAGGCAAACTGCCTCGATTTATGGGAGCAGCGTGAAGATAAAAATTCTGCCTATGCTTTATTTATCCGGCAGGAATTAATTTCAGCCGTATTCATCCAGATGAACCGCAGCGTTGCGATTATAAAAGTGCTGATTGCCCTGTGTCCTTTACTGGGTTTACTGGGTACGGTAACCGGGATGATTCACGTTTTTGATGTAATGGCGGTAACCGGCACGGGTAATGCAAGAGCAATGGCATCGGGTGTTTCACAAGCCACCATACCGACTATGGCAGGTATGGTTATTGCCATAGCCGGTTTATATTTCAGTAAGCTGATAGAAGAGCACGTCAGTGATGAATCACATCACCTGGCCGATTTATTGAAATATCATTAATAACATAACAACCTACTGTAGAGCGGACTTTAGTCCGCCTTTTTCATTTCATATGGATAACTACACCCTTCTAATTAGCGGACTGAAGTCCGCTCTACAGTAATAGAGAGATAATAAAATGCGCCGCAGAGCTAACCGTTCCTCAGCAGATCAAAATGCTGATATAGACATGACCCCGATGCTGGATATTGTCTTTATCATGTTGATTTTCTTTATTGTGACTACTTCTTTTGTTAAAGAATCGGGGATTGAGGTCAATCGTCCCAGTGCTTCAACGGGTGAAAGCAAAGCGCAGGGAAATATCATTGTCGGTATCAGAGCCAATGGCGATGTCTGGATAGATAAACGACTGGTCGATTTTCGTGCCGTGCGCGCCAATGTTTCGCGCTTACGCATGGAAAACCCGCTGGGCTCAGTGATTATTGCTGCTGATAGAGACACTAAAACGCAAGCTTTAGTGCAGGTTATTGATCAAATACGCTTGGCAGGCATTATGAACCCAGCTATTGCAACCGAGTCGGAATCACAGTGATTCGTATTGCACTCTCGCTGTTTGCTGGTGTCGCCATTGCATTGGCATTATTTTGGGCAATGCACTATATGATTAGCAATAATCAGCAGGGTTTAAAAAAAACCAGTGATGTGCGTATGGTTGACTTTATCCGCTTCAAGCGTGAAACAAAAATTCAAAGCAAAGATCGTCTGGTTCCTGAAAAGCCTAAACCTAGAGAACGACCGGTACAGCCAAAATTAAAAGTGTATAGCGCCCAGGTAAAGCAAACAGATATACCTGATATGGATATGCCTAACCTGGATATCCCCATCCAGAATAGCAGCTTCGGGAGTTCGGTGTTAACTGGATTACAGGTAGGCAAAGGGCAAATCAGCACTCATGTTATTCCTCTGGTTAGAATTCAACCGACTTACCCTATGCGCGCAGCCAATCGTCGTATTGAGGGTTGGGTAAAAGTAGAATTCACTATTACTAAAGAAGGTACAGTCAAAGATGCTGTAGTGGTCGCCTCACAACCGAGCTCTATCTTTAATCGTGCCGCGTTGAAAGCAATAAAACGCTGGAAATTTAAGCCGCATATTGTCGCCGGTGAAGCAGTTGAACAGCGCGCCGCACAGATTTTAAAATTTGATCTAAAGAAATGATCCTAGAAGCATCAATTGATCACGGATTTTGTGGGAAATCTGGGTGTGAAAGACAAATAATAGCTCGAAGGGAATGGCCGTAGTCCTTGTCGAGAGCTATTCTGCAGGATTTCGCGACCAGATTTCTCACAAAGCTGTGAAGCGAATTTAATTCACCCTATTGGTGAGAAGGAAAAATTAATGAAAGATTGCCTATTTCAACAATGTACTCGCATTACTAGCTTTCAACTGATGTTTCTAGGATGATAAGTTTAATCAGGAATAGCCTCAAAATAGCGCTGATAAGCATCAGTCTTTGCGCTATCTCGCCTGCTATTTATGCTGAGGGAAAGACCATTACTATTTCTCCGTGGGTCTATAAACAGCTCAATAAAGCAGAAGAGTTAATTGGCAAGCAGGAGTATTCTAAAGCACATAAGAAACTAGAAAAAGTCCTGGCTAAGGTAAATAAACATAGTTATGAACAGGCGATTACCCTGCGCAGCCTGGCATCAGTTTATGCACTGGAAGATAACTATAAGCAAGCCGCGCGCCTTTTGGAACAGGCTTTGGCAACTAAGGCGCTGAGCGAAGAGCAGCAACAGGAAGCCTTGTTTAACCTGGGGCAGTTGTACATGGCAACGGAACAGTATCAAAAAACAGTCGATACTTTAGATCCCTGGCTAAAGGCACATCTCAAAACAAAAAATAAACAGGTTAGAATTTTGTTAGCCAATGCCTACGCACAATTAAAGCAGTACCGTCAGGCATTACCGTATATTGAACATGTTATTAAGCACTCTAAAAAGCCGAAAGAAAGCTGGTTGCAACTGAATCTGGCTTTATATTATGAACTGGAAAATTACTCGGCAGCGGCAGGTGTGTTGCGTAGAATGATTGCACTATATCCTGATAAAAAAGACTATTGGCAACAATTAGCTTCTATTTATCAGCAATTGCAGCAATTTTCCAATGCATTGGCGATAAAGCATCTGGCTTATACGAAAGGCTATATCACCTCAGAGTCAGACATTTTACAATTATCAAATTTATTTTTATATAACAATCAACCCTATCAGGCTGCGTTGTTATTAAGTAAGGAACTAGATAATAAAAATGTAAAACAAGAGTCTGCACACTGGGAATTACTGGCCAATGCCTGGACCAGTGCCAGAGAGTATAAAAAAGCAATTAATGCTCTGGAAAAAGCTTCGGCATTAAATGCAAAAGGCGAATTATATCTGCAGCTAGGGCGCATCCATGTCGAGCAGGAATTATGGCAAACATCAATAGCAGTGATTAAAAAAGCGCTTAAAAAAGGTGGCTTAAAACAAACCGGGGAAGCTTATACTTTACTGGGGATTAGTTATTATGAAACGGGGCAGCTACAGTCAGCAAAAAATGCATTTATCCATGCATTGGACTACAGGAAGACCAAGAAATCTGCACAACAATGGTTGAAGTATATTGAAACGGATGCCAACGGATAAAGTTAGCTTATAAGCGTTCCGAAATGGCCTGGGTGCGCAAATGGAATAAACCGTACAACTAATAAATTGGAAGCGTGGCCTTCAGCTCCGCTTCCGGGTTGCCTAAGTTTTGAATTAACCACCAAAGGCACGAAAATAAGAATGGCAATAGCTTTAGCTATTGCCATCTCCAAAAAAAGCTAAAGCTTTTTTACTGCTGTTTGTTTGTCTAATTTTTTAGACTGCTGGTGATACTCATCTCGCAAGCAAGGTAACCAGCTACTTTCAGATATAAATCCCTTATATAGTGTTTATATTATTATTGGGCACTACATCTTGTGTTATACTTCAGTCTCAAAAAAACATACTCTTGCCTATGATGGCAACATGGTTTTCCTGCTGATAAATACCCAGCCTTTAGAAAAGCCTACGCTAGTATGTCGATACAACACACTCAGAGACAAGGAACAGATATGACAACAAAGTTAAGCACTGATTTGGCTGCCATTACCGATATTCCCCTGCAGGATGCTTCTGCCGACATATGGGATACTAAATATCGCTTAAAAACCAAATCAGGCACTGCCATTGATGGCACGATAGATGAAACCTACCAGCGCGTTGCCACAGCCTTATCGAGTGTGGAGATAGGCAAAGCCAAGCAGACCAAATATTATAAAGAATTCCTCTGGGCATTACGTCAGGGCGTGATTCCTGCCGGGCGTATTATTTCTAATGCAGGTGCACGCGAACATAAACCTGCGACGTCAACAATTAACTGCACCGTTTCCGGATCGATCGTCGATTCGATGGACGATATTCTGGGCAAGGTACATGAAGCAGGGCTTACCTTAAAAGCAGGATGCGGGATAGGCTATGAATTTTCTACCCTAAGACCCAAAGATGCTTATGTTTCAGGAGCAGGAGCCTATACTTCAGGGCCATTGTCATTTATGGATATCTACGACAAAATGTGCTTTACCGTATCGTCTGCTGGTGGTCGGCGCGGTGCGCAGATGGCGACCTTTGATATCGGCCACCCTGATGTCGTTGACTTTATCAAAGCAAAACGTGAAGACGGCCGTTTGCGTCAGTTTAATTTGTCATTATTAATTACGGCAGAATTTGTCGAAGCAGTAAAAGGGGATAATCCCTGGCCGCTGTCTTTTCCCATTATGCAAAGGGAACTGGACGAAGATAAGCTGGATTTGACCGATGAAACACTGATTATCTGGCGCGGTCTGCCGCATATTGAAGGCTATGTCGAAAATGCAGACGGTCTGGTTGCCTGTAAAATAGCCAAAACCATACCAGCACGTCGACTATGGGACATTATTATGTCCTCAACCTACGATTATGCAGAACCTGGATTTATTCTGATTGATAAAGTCAATGAAATGAATAATAACTGGTTTTGTGAAGATATTCGGGCGACCAATCCATGTGGAGAACAGCCTCTCCCGCCTTATGGGTCGTGCCTTCTAGGTTCCATTAATCTAACCCGGTTTATCGAAAATCCATTTACCGAGCGGGCGTCTTTTAACTGGGCCGATTTCCGTAAAACCATCCGCGTTTTTACCCGTATGCTGGATAATGTCGTCGAGATCAATGGCCTTCCTCTGCAGCGACAGCGCGAGGAAATTATCTCTAAGCGCCGTCATGGCATGGGCTACCTTGGCTTAGGCTCAACAATGACTATACTAGGCATGAAGTATGGCGATAAAGAATCACTCGGCTTTACCAGTGAAGTAACAAAAACCCTGGCGATAGAAGGCTGGAAAGAAGCACTCGATCTGGCTAAAGAAAAAGGTACCGCCCCGGCTCTTGAGCAGATCTATACGGTAACCGGATCCATGCTACATAAACGTCCAGAAATGGTCACTGATGGTTATAAAGTAGACGATGAAATCGCCGGTAAAGTATTACACGCAAAATACAGCCGTTATATGCAGCAAATTGCCCAAGAAGAGCCCGAGCTAGTTGCTGCATTAGCAGAGCACGGTGCACGATTCACCCATCATAGCTCTATCGCTCCAACCGGAACAATTTCATTGTCATTGGCAAATAATGCCAGTAACGGGATCGAACCTAGCTTTGCACATCATTATTCACGCAATGTCATTCGAGAAGGTAAAAAAAGTAAAGAAAAAGTCGATGTATTCTCCTTTGAATTACTCGCCTACCGTGCACTGGTAAATGATAAAGCCATGCCCTATAGCGAACAGGCTAATGAACAGCTCCCTGATAATTTTATTACTGCCGATGCTATTACGCCTAAGCAACACGTCGATGTTCAAGCGGCTGCACAGGTATGGATTGATTCATCAATTTCCAAAACGGCCAATGTTCCTACCGATTACCCTTATGAAGATTTTAAGGATATCTACATGTACGCTTATGAGCAGGGTCTAAAGGGCTGCACTACTTTCCGCTTTAACCCCGAAGCTTTTCAGGGTGTGCTAGTTAAAGAATCCGACCTGGAAAATACTACTTATCAATTTACTCTGGAAGATGGCCATGTGCTGGAATTAAAAGGTAATGAGGAAATTGAATATGACGGTGAAATGCACAGTGCAGCTAACTTGTTTGATGCCTTAAAAGAAGGCTATTACGGAAAATTCTAAGGCGGAAAATACAATGAGCATAAAAATAGATAAAAAAATTGTCGGCTTCAAAGTTGTCACTAAGGAAGAACAGCAAGCAGCCGTACAAGAGAAAGAAACGACTGATGTTATCAGTATGGATGAGCATGTCTTGCGCCCGGAAATGTTATTTGGTTCAACCTACAAAATTAAAACCCCACAATCTGAACATGCGCTTTACATAACCGTTAATGACATGATTCTGAATATGGGTACCGAGTATGAAGAGCGCCGCCCCTATGAAGTGTTTATTAACTCCAAAAATATGGAACACTTTCAGTGGGTGCTGGCATTAACCCGAGTTATATCAGCGGTCTTCCGTAAAGGTGGCGATATCACCTTTATGGTCGAAGAACTAAAAGCCGTATTTGACCCTAAAGGTGGTTATTTCAAAAAAGGCGGTGTCTATATGCCTTCTCTGGTCGCCGAAATTGGCCATGCGATCGAGCAACATATGAAGCAGATCGGCATGTTAAAAGACATAGAGCTGGAAGCGCACCAGAAGCAATTCCTTGCCGAAAAACGCAAAGAGTTTGAAGCCAAGCATGGCGAACACGCTGATGAAAGTGATAATTTTCCTGAGCAGGCGCAATTATGTACCAAGTGCCAGACTAAGGCATTAGTTCTGATGGATGGTTGCATGACTTGTCTGAATTGTGGCGAGAGTAAGTGTGGCTAATCCAGTACTGACTACCAAGTGCAGGGGCTGTGTGGGATGCCCCATAAGCTTTATGAGTCGACACTCCCTTATAAGGATGAACTTGAATATTTTCTTTAATTAGAACGGGATAACATTTATGAAAAGTCATTTTTTCGCCTACATCAGTAAAATCCGTTGGCTACAACGCTGGGGATTAAAACGTAATGCCGTGGCTGAAAATGTGATGGAGCATAGCTGGGAAGTCTCGGTTATTGCCCATGCTTTAGCCTTAATTAAAAATCGTTATTTTGAGGGTGATCTGGATGTAAATGCGATTGCTGTTGCTGCCTTGTATCATGATTGCAGTGAAGTGTTAACGGGGGATATGCCTTCACCGATTAAATATCATTCGCCTGAAATTACCAAAGCGTATAAGTCCATTGAGAAGCAAGCGGAACATGAACTATTAAACTTGCTACCCGAAGAGCTTAAAGAGGATTATCGGCCTTATATGATTGAAGAGAGCTTGCCTCAAGAGCACAAAGTGATTATTAAAGCGGCGGATACTATTTCCGCTTATTTAAAATGCAAAATGGAACTCGCTGCGGGTAATCAAGAATTTTCTATCGCGGAAAAAGATGTTGAGACAAGATTAAAAGCGATTACCAATCTACCCGAAGTGGCTTATTTCTTAGAAACCTTTTCATCCAGTTACGATTTAACTTTGGATGAGCTATTAAAGTGAAAGAACTAAAATTTTCAGCTATATCATGAACAGATTGGATGAATTTGTCAGCTAAGATACATTTTATATGGGAATACGACACTATTTTCAGACTCATTTCGTATTGGAGAAGGCTCGCACTAGTTTATATCAGAGCAAACTTTTATAATACGCTTAATAAAAAATCCTGATCGCCCAATATAAGCCCGCTGATATACCAGCAATTCAGGCTAAAGCGACGCTTAACTTCTTGTTCAGACTAATATTATAGAGATTGCTGGTAATTACAGATCACAAAAACTGATAAACACGATGGTAAAAACTAAAAAACGGCCCTTATATACATCCTATGCAAGCTCTGTTTTATTAGAGACAGCATTACTCAACAAAGGCTCGGCGTTCACTGCTTTGGAGCGGCAGGAATTCAACCTGGATGGTTTATTACCCACCGCAATTGAGACTATAGAAGAGCAGGGCAATAGAGCATATCATCAGTTTTCCCATCTTAGAAACGACCTGAACAAACATATCTTTCTGCGTACAATTCAAGATGCCAACGAAACGCTTTATTTTAATTTGCTAAGCAAGCATCTTGAAGAAATGATGCCCATAATTTATACCCCGACAGTCGGTCAGGCATGTCAGCAATTTTCACGTATTTATCGGTGTAAAAGAGGTTTATTTCTCTCTTATCCCGACCGGGATAAAATGTCGGTCATGCTTAGAAACCTGGCCAAAGACAATGTCAAAGTGATTGTTGTTACTGATAGCGAGCGCATCTTGGGCTTAGGCGACCAAGGCATTGGTGGTATGGGCATACCCATAGGTAAACTGGCACTTTATTCTGGCTGTGGTGGTATCAGTCCCGCCTATACTTTGCCAATAACCCTGGACGTAGGCACTAATAATAAAGAGCTATTAGATGATCCGATGTATATGGGCTGGCGACATCAGCGCATAAGGGGTGAAGAGTATTTCAACTTTGTTGATTTATTTATTCAGGGAGTTAAAGCACGCTGGCCTGGAGTTTTGTTACAGTTTGAAGACTTTGCACAGGCAAATGCTACGCCATTATTAAAAAAATACCAGCATGAAATCTGCTGTTTTAATGATGATATTCAGGGTACCGCTGCAGTAACAGTAGGCACTTTACTGGCCGCCTGCCATGCTAATAATTGCAGTATCACAGATCAACGTGTGGTTTTTATTGGTGGTGGGTCTGCAGGTTGTGGCATTGCAGAACAGCTAGTCGCACATATGATTAAGCATGGCTTAAGTGAACAACAGGCGCTAAGTCGAGTGCATCTGTTTACCCATCATGGATTGTTAAGCTCAGACATGGATCAGTTGCTTGATTTTCAGCGAAAATTTGCCAAAGATCCTAAAGAAATCTCTGCTTGGAGTAGTAATGAAGGTGCTATTAGCTTATTAGATGTCGTGCGTGAATCCAAGGCGACAATATTGATCGGAGTATCAGGGCAAGCGGGTTTAATGACTGAGTCCATCATTAAAACCATGTACTTAAACTGCAACAAGCCGATCGTATTACCACTTTCCAACCCAACCTCACATGTTGAAGCGATACCTGAGGATATTATTCGCTGGACCGAAGGGAATGCTATAGTCGCAACGGGCAGTCCTTTTGCCCCTGTTGAATATCAGGGAACACATTATGCTATAGACCAATGTAATAACAGCTATATATTTCCTGGTGTGGGCTTAGGCGTTATTGCCAGCCAGGCAAGCCGCGTTACTAAAAAAATGTTTATGCATGCCAGTGAAACCCTGGCGAAATGTTCACCTTTGGTAAATGGCACTGGCAAAGAGTTGTTGCCGGGATTAAATCAGTTAAGAGAAGTGAGTCTGACTATTGCCCTGGCAGTCGGCCTGCAAGCTATAGAAGAAGGCGTGGCGCCAGCAGCCACAAAGGAACAACTAGAGCAAAAAATTCAGGCTAATTTCTGGATCCCTGAATACCGTGAGTATAGACGAAAATTGTAATCGCGTAGAATGCTATTGCTCTTTTAAGCCTAAAAGTTAGCGATATCAATAAGCTCTTCAATAAGATTGACAGCTGTCTTTTATTTTTAGCGGACTTGCTTTCTCTATTTATATATCATTGGTAGCCGCAGCAGCTTAAGAAAAAATATTTCTAGACTAGAGTTAGGAAAAAATAATTATTAGGATATTGTTGTTCTTATTAATTAATACTGAAATATTAATGGCCAGCATATATACTGCAAAGCTTTTACTAGATTCTTAATGTACTCAGATAAGGTTCACCATGAATATTCATGAATTTCAGGCTAAACAATTATTTAGGGATTACCTGATACCAGTACCCGAAAGTATAGTCGTTACTACTGCGGCAGATGCAGTGGTTGCGGCACAAACTTTAGCAGGTGATAGCTGGGCAATAAAAGCTCAGGTTCATGCGGGTGGGCGTGGCAAGGTAGGCGGTGTTAAAATTGCAAAAACGGCTGAAGAGGCACGCCAGTATACGGCAGCTATGCTGGGGCAACGTTTGGTAACAAAGCAAACGGATGCAACAGGTCTACCGATTAATTCAGTTTTAGTTGAAAAAACCTCTCCGATTAAACGCGAATTTTATTTGAGCTTACTGGTAGATCGACATGAGGAAAAACTCTGCTTTATTGCTTCTGCTGCTGGTGGAATGGATATCGAAGCGGTTGCCGAAGAAAGTCCTGAAAAAATCATCAGCGTATTTATTCATCCCGCCGCTGGGCTCCAATTTTATCAGTGTCGGGAAATAGCCTTTACTCTCTCCTTGCAAGGCGAGCAAATCAAAGCCTTACACGGTGTCATGTCAGGGATGATTAATTTATTAGTCGATAAAGATGCCAGCCAGATAGAAATTAATCCATTGGTAGAAATAGCAGACGATAGTATTGTTGCACTGGATGCAAAAATTAACTTTGATGATAATGCGTTGGCTCTGCATAAAGACATTATTGCTTTGCGTGATACGGAACAAGAAGATGAAAAAGAAAATAAGGCCAAGCAATTTGACCTGAGCTATATTACCTTGAATGGCAATATTGGCTGTATGGTCAATGGTGCAGGGCTCGCGATGGCGACTATGGACCTGGTCAAACTGAAAGGTGGAACGCCTGCTAACTTCCTGGATGTCGGGGGTGGAACGACTACAGAAAAAGTCACCGAGGCTTTTAAGCTGATAGTCTCAGACAAAAATGTACAGGCAGTGTTGGTTAATATATTTGGCGGAATTGTGCATTGCGATGTGATTGCACAAGGTATTCTCGACGCACTAAAACAAATACAAACAGACTTGCCTGTTATCGTCCGGCTGGAAGGAACTCACGCCGAAGAAGGCCGTGCACTATTACAAGGTGTGGCGCCTAACATCATTGCTGCTGATAACCTGGATCATGCCGCCGAACAAGCTGTTAGCCTTGCAGGAGCACGGCTATGAGTATCTTAGTTGACCAGAACACTAAAGTTATTTGCCAGGGGTTTACCGGTAAACAAGGTACTTTTCATGCCCGTCAGGCTTTGGCTTATGGCACCAAGCTTGTTGCCGGCGTAACCCCAGGACGAGGTGGCTCCGACCATTTAGGTTTGCCGGTTTACAATACCGTGAGGCAGGCATATACTGTTACCGAGGCCGATGCAAGTGTTATTTATGTGCCACCCTTTTTTGCTGCCGATGCAATTTTAGAAGCAGTTGACGCCGGCATTAAGCTTATTATCTGTATTACAGAAGGGATTCCGGTATTACATATGTTGCGCGTTAAAGCGGCGATGGCGGAAACTGATGCGCTGCTGATTGGACCCAACTGTCCGGGTATCATTACCCCTGAAGCCTGTAAAATAGGTATTATGCCGGGTAGTATTCACATGCCTGGCGGTATTGGCATTGTTTCTCGCTCCGGGACATTAACCTATGAAGCAGTTCACCAAACTACCAATCAGGGGCTGGGGCAAAGCACTTGTGTAGGTATTGGGGGCGACCCAATCCACGGCATGAACTTTATTGATGTCATTAGCCGCTTTCAGGCCGATGAACAGACTCAGGGTATTATTATGGTGGGTGAAATCGGTGGCAGTGAAGAAGAAGAGGCTGCTGAATATATTAAAAATCATGTGACTAAACCAGTGGTTGCCTATATTACCGGCTTAACTGCTCCTGCTGGTAAGCGCATGGGCCACGCCGGAGCTATAGTCACCGGTGGTAAAGGTACAGCAGAAGGTAAGGTTGCCGCGTTAAAAGCGGCAGGCGTGGAGGTGGTCAACTCGCCTTCCAATATGGGCATAGCCATGCAACAGCTTATTGCCAATGGCTAACATATCAAGACACATTAACTAATCTTTAAGATATCGAGGATGACATGAAAAAAACAACATTAACTTTAACAACTATCGGTTCAGCAGTTGCTTCAACTTTCGCAGCAAATGCCGTTAATGCAGAAATTAACCCATTTGCCATGAACGAGCTTAGTAGCGGTTATATGCAACTTGCACAGTCAGATAAAGCCGGCGAGATGAAATGCGGCTCTAAAATGAAAATGGACAAGCAGAAAGAAGCGGCTTGTGGTGAAGGGTCATGCGGCAGTATGATGGACAATGGCAAAATGAAAAAAGGCTTTGAAAATTCCTGTGGCGCGATGATGAAAGGCAAAGAGGGTGCCTGTGGCGATATAGAGGAAAAGGCCGCATCCAAACAGACAAAAAATAAAGGTTACGCTATAAGCTCAACTGGCTGGGGTAACAAAAAAACCTCAGCTGAGCCCACGCAGGGAATGGAAATGGGTAAAGACAAGGAAGGTAAATGCGGCGAAGGCATGTGTGGAGGCATGATGCAAGGTAGCGAAATGGAAAAAGGCATGGAAGGATCTTGCGGCGACATGATGAAAGGAAAGGAAGGTAGCTGTGGCGACATGATCTCACCTGAAAAAGCGTCTGGCGAATAAATTCAGCGTATTCAACTTAATCTGATTTATCCGTCAGGCTGGTAATACAAAGCTTGCTTGGAATCTAAATTAATAGCTCGGTTTATTTAAAACCGGGCTATTTTTTTGTGTAGTAGCTTATGCTTGATCTTACCCATATAATCAGATTGATTAAAAGCCATACAGGTAGTGTTACCTAAGCTTTCCCAGGCATGAGGATCTTTTCTAGCATGAAAAATGCGCTAACAATAGCCAGGTTATTTTGTAACATACAGGGTTTCGTTCTATTTTTGAGAGGAATTCTTCGATACAAAGGGAAAATCATACCTCTAGCCCCACTCTCTGATTTCGTGATAATCAAAAGTTTTTTAATGACAGGAACGTGCTTCTTTCCGAACGATTAGGGAATAAATTGTACCTTTCTGACACCCAAAAAACTGGTAACAGAAAAGGCATGCAATATAGCACCCCGCGATGAGGAAAATCGATGCTGGGCGCGATTGGATATAGCAACCGATGCAAGCACCATGCTGAACTATTGACAGTAAAGCTAGACATTGCATAGGTCTGGAAGATTTTTTCCTGACCATTTTTAAAAAACAAGGAGAATACAAATGACTCAATATGATTACGATTTGTTTGTGATTGGTGCAGGATCCGGTGGCGTACGTGCTGCACGTATGGCAGCCGGACTAGGTGTGCGGGTAGCTATTGCTGAAGACCGCTATCTAGGTGGAACTTGCGTTAATGTAGGCTGTGTTCCCAAAAAGCTGTTTGTTTATGCCTCGCATTTTCATGAGGATTTTAGCGCATCTGCTGGCTTTGGCTGGACGGGTATTAAACCAGAATTTGACTGGTCACATTTAATGGCGCAGAAAAATCAGGAAATAAAACGCTTACAAGGTATTTATGATGGCTTGATAAAGAATTCGGGCGCGAGATTATTTGAGGGTCAGGCGTCTGTTATAGATGCACACACGATTAGCGTAGTGGGACAGATCATTAGCTGTGAGCGTATTCTGGTCGCGACCGGCGGCTGGCCTTCGGTACCTGATTTTCCGGGTAAAGAGCATGTGGCCACGTCTAATGAAATGTTTGCTTTACAGGAATTGCCTAAACGGCTGATGATAGTCGGGGGTGGCTATATTGCGGTGGAATTTGCCGGGATTATGCATGGTCTGGGTGTTGAAACTACGCTGTGCTATAGAGGAGATAAAATACTACGCGGTTTTGATGAAGATATCCGTGAATTTGTCGCCATAGAAATGCAGAAAAAAGGGATTAATATTTTATTTAATACCCAGGTTAATGCCATAGAAAAAAATGACAACGGTTTTATTGCACAGACTGACGCAGGCCAGTCGTTACAATCTGATTTGTTTTTATACGCTACAGGCCGGTCCCCGAATACTTCCGGCCTAGGTCTGGATGCTGTAGGTGTAGCGTTAGATAAAAGTGGCGCAATAAAAGTCAATGAGCACTATCAAACTAATGTCTCTTCTATCTACGCACTGGGTGATGTTACCGATCGTTTAAATTTAACGCCTGTAGCGACAGCCGAAGCGATGGCACTGGTCAATCAGCTCTATACCGATACACCGACAACGGTTGATTATGACAATATTCCCACGGCTGTTTTTAGTCAGCCTAATGTGGGTACGGTGGGGCTAAGTGAAGCGGAAGCAAAGAGTCGCTATACAGATATCGATATTTATAAATCTGCCTTTACTCCGATGAAGCATACACTTTCGGGTTTAGATGAGAAAACCCTGATGAAAATGATCGTTAGACGCAGTACTGATCAAGTCTTAGGTATTCATATGGTTGGCCCTGATGCGGGTGAAATTATTCAGGGGATGGCGATTGCCATACGCGCGGGTGCGACTAAAACGGTATTTGATTCAACTATTGGAATACATCCAACCGCTGCCGAAGAGTTCGTTACTATGCGTTCGCCTGTGGGTTGATGCGGCAAGGAAAAATTAATGTAAATGATGCGAACCTAGCGAGTCTGACTTTTGTGATATCAGAGTGAAAAACCTCTAAAGAGACTGGCTGTAATGCTAACTTATATCTCACTGGCAACAGGAAGGTCAGTGAATAGACTATTACTCAACCCCGCGCTCATATTTTGCGTGAGGTTTTTATCGCTAATTAACTTTAAATTTCCTTGTTTTACTGCTTGTTTATAAGAGCTATCTCCCATCCAGATATCAACCAGTGTTTTAACCGTTGATGTAAAGTAAACATCAATATCTTTTTCCGGATCTTTAACACAAAGATCCACTTCATCGCCTTTTTGCCCTGGAATCTTTTTTTTCAATACTAGACCCTGTTCGGGTAATGATTCCAGACGTTTTGACAGAACGGTTGGGGAAGTAAGGCTCAAGCCTCGTTGTAATTTATTGAAGCGTAATCCGCCCATCAATAGTTCGCGAATGATATGCAAAGTCTACTTTTTACCTATGATTTCAGTTGCTTTGGCTATGGGATGAAATTGACCATATTGCATAAATAGTTCCCTAAAAAAGTGTAGTTTGTAATTTCATTTCGTGTAGTTAGAGACTAACTTATCTGGACTATTTTTAACCGAACTTCTTCTTATAATTTTTCCAACGAAAGAATATTATTTACGTCATTAATTCCAGAGATGAGGTCTACTAATGAAAATATTTAAAATTTATATACCAGAAAATACAATTCCCTCTGCAAATACCTTATTGACAAGAGTGAAGGATCCGCTTGGTTTTGTGCCAAATGTATTCGCGGTTATCGCAGGGTTTTCACCCGCATTAAAACGTTTAGTAACTTAACCAATAATCTTATCGGTATTCCTTTGGGTGATGAGTTTTCAGAGTAGGCATGGCAATTCAGGATACAACAAGTAGTGGCTTAACTGTAACAGCTGTTAGCAACCCTAAACTACGAGAGGATAAATCTCATGAAACAAGAAGAAAAATTGAAGTATTTAAAAGTTTCATTGATTGTATTTTGTATCATCTTTATTGCAGGTATCTATATAATGATGATGTGGCTATGGCCGTCGGACTAGGGATGGACGCCGCGACACCCCGAATACGAACAGATGATTCTGGGGGATATCTCCGCTTTATTTTTAGTGGCATTTGTTTTGTGGTACCTGATGCCTGGTAAAACAGTGAGTACATAGGGCGATGCCAGTTTCGCTTTAGTCTTGAAGGGAGTTACTTTGGTCACTCCCCTGCACAAGTTATTAAGCCAATGAGAGCATCTATGCAAACCGATAAACAGGACTTTAAGCCCATAACTACCGAGTTGAAACCGGGGATTAACTTATTAGAAGCCAGCGCTGGAACGGGCAAGACTTATGCTATTGCCATGCTTGCCTTGCGCTTTGTCGTGGAGCAGAATTACGCAATTGATCAGCTTTTAATAGTGACATTTACCAAAGCGGCGACCAAGGAATTAAAAGAACGGGTGCGTGCGCGTTTAGTGGAAGCAAAACAGTTTTTAACTGGACAGTCCCTGGTGGAACCCGATGCGAGTATGAGTGCATGGGCTGAGGCGCTACTAGAAAATCCCGAAATAAATGAGAAACTTGCTATACAGCGCTTAAATAATGCTTTGTTAAGTATCGACCAGGCAGGAATTTTCACTATTCATGGCTTTTGTCAGCGCTTACTCAAAGAACATGCATTAGAGAGTGGGCAGATGTTTGATGTGGAGCTAAGTGATGAGACCCATGCGGTGCGCCAGGAAATGGTGGAAGATTTCTGGCGTAATCAGATTTATCCACGCGATGCCTGGGAGGTTTCATTGTTATGTCATCAATACACCACCCCTGATGATTTATTAGCTAGTCTGGGCTCTTATCCTCCCACATTAACGATCTACCCTGAGCCTGAAGATTTAAGCGGTTTATTACGAACACTCAAAAAGCAGGCACTGGAGGCAAAAAAATCTCTGGGTCAACAGGCTGACTCTATCCTGGAAGCGGTAGATGCGGGATATTTTAAAAAGCGACTGACAGAAAGTTTTCCAGAGGACTATAACGGCTTAAGACACTGGCTTGAAGCAACGTCTGAGGGAGATGAGAATTTTAATTGCCCTAGCCCGAGTGAAGCCCTATTCAGCTTATTAAGCAGTGAAAATTTAGCCAATCAAATACGCGTTAAATATAAAGATCAACTGGATTTTGATAGTAGCGCCTTCGATGCTTTGTGGGTCTATAGCCAAAAAGTCAGCTTGCTATTACGTCGCGCATTGGCAGAAGAGCTGCAACAAAACCTGGATACGCGCTTGCAACAACTCAATATCATGTCTCATGATAGCTTGATTATCCGTACCGCAGAGGCCCTATCAAATACGGGAGGTGAGTTATTAGTGGCAGCGATTAGCGAGCAGTATCGGGTAGCTTTAATTGATGAATTTCAGGATACTGATCAGAACCAGTGGCATATTTTCTCGCATTTATTTGCTGCTCCCGAACAATATTTATACTTGATAGGCGATCCAAAACAGGCGATTTATAAATTTCGCGGTGCGGATATTCATACCTATTTACAGGCTAAGCAGCAAGCACAACATCATTATACTCTAGGGCAAAACTGGCGTTCGCATCCTGATTTAGTGCAGGCGATTAATCAGGTGTTTACTCAGTGTGATAACCCTTTTGTCTTTGCAGGGCTGAAATTTAATCCGGTTCAGCCAGCTCTGGATGCAGCGCAGGGAACTCTGGTTCAGGATGATCAGCCCCTCGCACCATTAGCCTTATGGCAGTTAGCAGAAAGTGATAGCAGTAGCGGTTACTGGAGCAATGGCAAGGCGGCTGAAGAAATAAAAATAGCCGTGACCAATGAAATTTTAAACTTACTGAATGGAGCTGTCAGTTTACGTAGCGATAAAGTAACGCGGGAGTTACAAGCCAGTGATATTGCCATTCTGGTGCGTACTAATAAACAGGCAGTCTTATATCAAGATGTATTGCAGCAAGCTGGAATTCCGGTGGTACTCAACAGTACGGATTCAGTGTTTGCCAGCACTGAAGCATATGCTTTACATAAATTGATGCAAGCCCTGGCACAACCGGGTGATATAAGCTTGTTAAAGCAGGCTTTAAGCCTGTCCTGGTTTGCCCTGGACGGGCAGCAGCTTTATCAAATTCTGAATGATGAAGTACAGTTGGGTGTCTGGCTAGGGCGGTTTCAGGATTACCATGAGCTATGGCAGAAAAAAGGCTTTATGGCGATGATGTTACATTTTTTAAGCCAGGAAAATATACGCGTACACCTGACCCAGACTCAATATGGCGAAAGGCAAATTACCAATCTACATCACTTACTGGAACTAGTACAGCAAGCCAGCCTGGATGATCATTTAGGCATGCATAAAACAATCGATTGGCTGCGTGCTGTAATTACTGCGGAAAATACCAGTGATGAACAACAGTTACGCCTGGAAAGCGACGCGGATGCGGTCAAAATTGTTACTATGCATCGTTCCAAGGGACTGGAATATCCGATAGTCTTTTGCCCTTATTTATGGGATCGCCTGGATTTCCTGGCAAAAGAAAAGCTGACAATCACTTGCCATACAGAAGATGAAATGTTGGTTGATCTAGGCTCGGAACAGTTTGAGAAACACCGGGAATTGGCACTAAAAGAAGAATTAGCCGAAGATTTGCGGATACTCTATGTCGCGTTGACCCGTGCTAAATATCGCTGCTATGTTACTTGGCTAGATGGCCGTTCAGCTAAGAAACCCAATCAGTCTGCACTGGCTTATTTGTTATATGGGCATAATGATATTGGATTTATCCAGCAGCAGGAAATTTTACAGCAACTAGAAGCCGACTATCGCGATAGCTTTGTCTACCAGTTACTGGAAACCGGGAATGAATTACAGGGAGTTTACCGGGGAATTGAGCTAGCGGCTGATTTAACTATACCTGCACAAAAGCGGCATTTGTACAGTAACTGGCAAATGAGTAGTTACACCGCATTGTCTTATTTAAGCCAGTATGAAGCCGTTGAGTTACCATTAGATAAGGCTGAAGAAATCAATGCTACGATAGCATCTGAGCATGTGCCTCTGGCATTAGCAAAAGGCACACATACTGGAAATGTTATCCATGATTTGCTGGAAAATATAAGCTTTACGACACTGGCTGAACGAGCAGAAATTAATCAACAGCGTGATGCTAGCTGTCAGCGCTATGGTTTAAAAATCGATATGCCGGATATTCTGAATGAACTGCTCTATCAAACTGTAACGACCCCGTTATGTGCAAACGACACCGATTTTTACCTGGCTAATATTAATGAACAATACTGTTTAAAGGAAATGCCTTTTTATTTAAGCCTGTCTGAATTCGCCACTGAAGAAATTAACTTTATATTGCAAGCCAGCCCTGCTTTTCAATCCTTATCAAGCAAGCAAATGCAGGGCTATTTAACCGGTTTTATTGATCTGATTTTCGTATATAAAGACCGCTACTATGTGCTGGATTATAAAAGTAATGCCTTGAGCGATTACCAGCCAGAGACCTTAACGCAAGCAATGCGCGAGCATAATTACGGCTTGCAATACTGGTTTTATGGCGTTGTACTACACCAATATTTACAAACCCGACTACCCGGTTATCAATTTTCCGAGCATTTTGGTGGGGTGCGCTATCTATTTGTCCGGGGTATGCAGCAAGAACAGGGTATGAGTGGGGTGTATAGTGACCTGCCTGATGAGCAGAGAATTAATGAGTTATCGAGATTGTTTGGTACCTAATGAAATAATCTGCAGTGTGTGCAGGAAAAACTAAAAGTGAACTCTACAGTTTGTGGTGCTTGTCGATTGCTAGATTAATAACAATTACTGACAAATGATCAAAATGTGTATTAATTGTTAAGACAGGAACTAAGTGACGTTTTGCAAGCATTGCAATAAGCCCATCTGTAACGGGTAGCGTAATTTCTTGAAAATTCAGTTTTCTGGTCATCTGGTGTTTCTTGCACAGTGCCCAGCAAAAAATCAGAAGTAAGAAATCTAACTGTCTATCCTTACCTGATTATAAAGAGCCTGAAAGCTAGCCCCCACCCGTGACCAGGCATACTTTTGTGCAGATTTTTTTCCTTGTTCAGCCATTTTCTCACGCAGATTTTTATCTTCTAAAAGTTGCAGCATTGCAGATTTAAGTTCTAATGGTGCCTGGGGAGTAACCAATATTCCGCTATGCTGATGCTCAATCACCTCACTAATGCCGCCGGTAGTAGTGCTTATAATTGCCGTGCCACTGGCCATTGCTTCTACTAAAGTAACGCCCTGGCCTTCGGTGTCTCCTGATGCATCCGTGATAGAAGGGGCAATAAAAATATCGGCGGCGGCGTAATAGTCGGGCAATTGCTGGTTGGCAAGCTTACCCCAGAAAGTGACCTGATTATCTAAGCCTAATGACTGACAGAGTTGTTCTAATGCCTTTCTTTCTGAGCCATCGCCAATTATCCATAACTGAGTCTTCTTTTTTTGTGTGTCTGAAAATAAAGCATAGGCGCTTAACAAATCTGCCACCCCCTTTTTCTTAACTAAACGCCCGACAAATAATAAGGTAACGGTATCTTTAGTTAATTTAGAGCGTAGTAACTCAGCATTTCCGGAACTAAATTGCTGGCAATCAATTCCCATGGGGATAATGGCAGGCTGAGAAATATCAGCCCAGAGTGCATTGGCTGTGGCAACGGTATTACTGGTCCAGGCTGAGCAATTTTTTAAACTCCACAGTTTGATTCTGTTAAGTAGTGATCCCTGTAGTGCAAATGCATCCCCACCATGAGCAGTAATGATTACCGGTGTTTTAGTTAGTCGGCCGATTACGCTTGCGATGGTCCCTTGTGGAAACACCCAGTGTGCATGAATAAGCGCCGGTTTGAGTTGTTTTACCAGTTTGTAGCAGGCAATAAACTGACTGATAAGGAAAAAAGGAACCTGCGTAAATAACAATGGGTTAGCTTTTAAATTAGGCAGGATTCCCGACCCATACGCTAGTTTTTGTAAATCGCGCGGTATAAAGTATTTAAAATAGTGTAAAAAAATGGCCGGTGAATACAGTGAGCCATCTACATATTGATTATCGGGTGATAAAACATGCAAATCAAAAATTTTATTATCGATAGTTTCTGCCAGATAGCGCAGAAAAATAGAGGCGCTATCCTGTTCATAGCGGGGGTAGCTAGAGGTAAGCCAAAGAATAGCCTGCTTTTTTTGCATTAGTGCGTAAATGAATCAAGAGAAGTCATAGTGAGTTTAGGCAATATAGCGTTTTTTGGTATGTTTATAATTCAGCCCAGAGCACATCTTATCCTATCGCCAGACCGGCATAAACTTTAATCCTGGGAAACAAAAAATGCTATTCAAAGGTGTGAATAAATCATTACAGTGAAAGACGGTAATATATTTTAGTAAAGCCTGAGTAAAATGGAATAAATTTATCTATCTTCTTAATCTCTGCTCAACCACGCCAAATACAAGGCAACCCCTTTCTGTACTGTTTTAAATGAAGCATTATAACCAGCCTCACGCAGCTTATTCATATCTGCTTGAGTATAACTTTGATAGCTGCCTTTTAGATGCTCAGGAAAAGGAATATATTCAATCTGGCCTTTCTGGTGGAATTCTATAACGGCATCGGCAACATCTTTAAATGATTGAGCGTTGCCGGTACCGACATTAAAAATGCCATTGACCTGAGGATTTTCAAACAGCCAGATGTTAACAGCGACAACATCATCGATATAGATAAAATCACGCAACTGCCCACCATCTTCATAACCATCACAGCCTTTAAAAAGCTTGGGACTTTCACCGTTGAGTAATTGATTATGTAGGTGAAAAGCAACACTGGCCATACTGCCTTTATGCTGTTCTCTGGGACCGTAAACATTAAAATAGCGTAACCCTACAACCTGGCTTTGATTACCTAAATTTAGGTTGCGCACATATTGATCAAACTGCCATTTTGAATAGCCATAGACATTCAGAGGGCCTTCATATTCAGGGCTCTCAGTAAACTGTTTGGTGGTACCATAGGTTGCGGCAGAGGAGGCATAAATAAAGGCGATAGAGTGATCCAGGCAGTAGTGTAATAAGCTTTTGGAGAACTCATAATTATTCTGCATCATGTATTTTCCATCCCACTCTGTTGTTGAGGAGCAGGCACCTTCATGAAAAATTACATCTATATTAGGTAAGCCAGTCTTGGTCTGGATTCTGCTAAGAAAATCGTCTTGATCCCAGTAATCGGCAATATCACAGTCCACAATATTGCGGAATTTTGTCCCATCGGTTAGATCATCAACAATAATAATATCTGTGCGTCCTTGCTGATTGAGGGTTTTAACAATATTGCTGCCGATAAATCCAGCGCCGCCTGTGACAATAATCATGGGTATTAGCCTTGGTGTTATGCGTGTTAGAAAAAATATGTACAGAGTTGTAGGTTGTGGTTTTAACCCGCGACTGATTATTAGTGGCGGGTTAAAACCACAACCTACATTAATATGTTTTACTGGTTTTTAATACGTTCTATGGTTGTCGTGGTAGATTTGCCATCGACAAAATCCAGGATTTGTACTTTGCCGCCTGCCTTGATTACGGCTTCTCCCCCGACTACATCTTCGGGCTTATAGTCGCCACCTTTTACCAGTACATCGGGCAAAAATTTATTATAAATACGTTCAGGTGTCTCTTCAAAGAACGGAATCACCCAATCCACACACCCGAGTGCTGCGATAATCGTCATGCGGTCTGCCAATTTATTAATCGGGCGCGATTTGCCTTTTAATTGCTGTACCGATGCATCAGAATTGATGGCAACTACCAGACGTTCACCTAGTAGCCTGGCTTGTTCAAGATAGGCGACATGTCCGGCATGGAGAATATCAAAGCAGCCATTGGTCATCACCACTTTTTCACCACTTTGCTGGGCAAAGTTGATTTCATTGAGCAATTCATCTTCTGTCACTACGCCACTAATATTTTCCTTATCGCCATGTAATGCGCGATTCAGTTCATGGCTGGAAACAGTCGATGTGCCAAATTTACCGACCACTATCCCTGCAGCCATATTAGCCAGGTGCATGGCATGTTGTAAGCCCAGGCCAGAGGCAACACCTAATGCCATGCTGGCTATCACGGTATCTCCGGCGCCAGTCACGTCGAAGACTTCACGCGCATGGGTGGGTAGAAAATGGCTGGATGACTGTTTAATTAATGCCATACCATGTTCACTTAAGGTAACCAGCAAGGCCTCAATATTGTGTTGCGCGAGTAGGGCTTGCCCTTTGCTGATAATTTGCTCACTATCATTGCAGACACCCACCACTGCCTGAAATTCAGCGCGGTTAGGGGTAATTAAAGTCGCACCCTGATAACGAGAGAAATCAGTGCCTTTAGGATCTACAAAGCTTTTTACACCGTGTTTATTGGCGAGTTCAAGTAATTGTGGAATATGCTCTAAAACGCCTTTGGCATAGTCCGAGAAGATAACCACATCAGCTGTTGCCAGGGCTTTTTTATAATGAGCCAATAATTCTGAATAGTCGAAATCAATTAACGACTCCTCAAAGTCCAGGCGGATCAGCTGCTGGTGTTGGGCAACTATGCGTAATTTGCACGTCGTAGGCGCATGATTGCTGGTAATGAAATCACACATCACGCCTTTTGTTTCCAGTAAATTCTGCAACTCTAGGGCTTCATTATCATCACCAACGATGCCTAATAGTGTTACATTGGCAGCTAAGGAAGCAATATTTAAAGCGACATTACCGGCTCCACCGGCACGCGCTTCTTTCTTGCCTACCTTAACGATAGGTACAGGTGCTTCCGGGGATACGCGCGAGGTTTGTCCAGACCAGTAATAATCGAGCATCAGGTCACCGACGACCAGAATATTTAAGCCTTTAAACCCCGGGATTTCACTAATCATCTGCAACCTCGTCGAGCATTTCGCACCACCAGTGGTAAATCAGCATATGTGCTTCTTGAATACGGGCTGTAGTGGTTGATGGAACAATAATAGGCATATCCACCAGAGGCTTTAAGCGGCCACCATCTCCTCCCATTAAACCAATAACCGACATGTTTTGCTGTTTAGCACTGATGCTCGCCTGAATAATATTTTCACTATTACCTGAAGTTGAAAATGCAATCAAACAGTCACCTTCAGAACCCAGTGCTTCTACCTGGCGGGAAAACAAGCTATCAAAGCTAAAGTCATTGGGATGCGCGGTCAGGATCGAAGTGTCGGTAGTTAGAGCAATAGCTGGATAGGCGCGGCGATTTTTATGGTAGCGAATAACCAGTTCAGCAGCAAAATGCTGACAATCAGCGGCACTACCGCCGTTACCACAGAGCAGGATTTTGTGACCGGATATCAGGGTGCTGATAATCAGCTTGGATGCGGCAGTAATCAGTGGCGAGTAGCCAGATAACTGACTAAAAACTTGCTGGTGTTCCTGAATAACATCAGAAAAATCGTTGGCTGCGGTCGGCATTAGAATCTCGGTTGTTTATTGTCGGGTGTGAATATTATACTGAAGGTTTACTACACAGCGTGATTAGTTTGTTCTCTACGATTTGGTAAAAGTCTTGCCCATAATTTTGCGCTACTTCAAAGTGGGCCTGTTTTTCTGAATCAATGATTGTTGCCCGTCTTTAACATTGGCAAAATGGTTATAAAATCGCCAATTTTGTCGTACCTCGTCAATAATATATTCATGAGCCCAGTGGTTTGTTCATTTCATATAACTTCATATGCTTATAAAGCGTCATAGCTATATGAGAGAAGGCGGTCAGTAAGCTGGGGTAGCTGGTTTTGTAATAACATTGTCCTTTGCATACAAAGTGGAGTATCGATCCAGTTTGATAATGAAATCGCTCATCATGGAATAGGGATAATGTTTTATAAGACGCTCAATAGGACCAATATTATAGGACCAATATTAAAGCCATCGGTAATGATACTTTCATGCACTTCTTTATCAGTAAAGGCAGGTTTGTTCTTATTATAGATTCTGGATAATCTGTTCTTGCCCCAGCAATACTTAATGTTTATCGACTGATAGTAGTTCTCACGAAAGATAGTATCCAATTATTTTTAGCATAGGTAGCTGCCTTGTTTTGCTCGGACCAAACCCGATAAATTCACCTTGCATCAGATTTACATTTGCATAGTTGAGTGCAATATCTTCGGTGCTATCTGTGGAGCCATTACTGTAGATAACAATGTCTGTAAAATTGACTAAAGCATCTAGCGCCTGGCTCAGCGTTGCCGCTGCATTTTTATCGATGATGAAACAGGAAATATGCTGTATTTTAGTATTATTTATGCGGGTTACGATTTAATGCATAGAAAAATAGCATGATATTTACCTGGTTATTGGGTATTACGTTGTAAACTAAATAATATAAGATTATATCACCTTCACTAATGAGCCAAAAATACATAGAAAAAATATTACGCGCTAAAGTGTATGATGTTGCAGCAGAAAGCCCGCTGGATTACGCGCCTGCCTTATCCAAGCGCTTTAATAATGAGGTCTACTTGAAACGGGAAGACCTGCAACCGGTTTTCTCTTTTAAATTACGTGGTGCGTATAACAAAATAGTCTTTCTCAGTGAGCAGGAAAAACGGCAGGGTGTTATTGCTGCATCTGCGGGAAATCATGCGCAAGGTGTAGCCTTGTCAGCCAACAAGCTAGGTATTAAGGCTCTGATTGTCATGCCTAAAACAACCCCGGAAATTAAAGTGAATTCGGTGCGCTCTTGGGGAGCGAAAGTAGTCTTGTTTGGTGATTCATTTGATGATGCTTATACACATGCCAGAGAACTAGAAAAACAAAAAAACATGACCTTTGTGCATCCTTTTGATGACCCAGATGTCATAGCCGGGCAAGGCACTGTAGCGATGGAAATACTGCGCCAGAAAACGGATGTCATAGACGCTATTTTTGTCCCGGTCGGTGGTGGTGGTTTAATCTCCGGGATAGCGGTGTATGCAAAATTTGTCCGTCCTGATATTAAGATTATCGGAGTCGAACCTGATGATGCCGATTGTTTAAATCAGGCGCTAAAAGCGAATAAGCGCGTAACCTTAAAGCAGGTTGGATTGTTCGCCGATGGTGTGGCTGTAAAGCAGGTTGGTAAGGAGACATTTCGTCTGGCGAGACTGTTTGTAGATGAAGTAATTACCGTCAATACCGATGAGATTTGCGCCGCCATCAAGGATATTTTCGATGATACCCGGTCGGTTTCTGAGCCTGCAGGTGCACTTGCTGTAGCCGGCTTAAAGAAATATATTGAAAGAGAAGGGATTGCTGATAAAGCACTAGTGGCGATTGAGAGCGGCGCGAATATAAATTTTGATCGCTTGCGCTATGTGGCTGAACGAACTCAAGTTGGTGAACATCGGGAAATATTATTGGCAGTGACTATTCCCGAGCAGCCAGGTAGTTTTCTGGCTTTTTGCAAGCTATTAGGTAAGCGCAGTATTACCGAGTTTAATTATCGCTACTTTGATGCTAGGTCGGCGCAAATATTTGCTGGTATTTCCAGTAGCGGGATAGAAACGGATAAGCCGGAGATCATTAGTCAGTTACAGGATAAGGGCTTTGCCGTGATCGATATGACTCATAATGAACTGGCTAAAGAGCATGTTCGTTATATGGTGGGTGGTCACGCCCCCATTGCGACCAATGAAGTAATTTACAGTCTGCAATTTCCCGAGCGACCCGGTGCATTGCTCCGCTTTCTCAGCTCTTTAGGCAGTCAATGGAATATCAGTTTATTTCATTACCGGAATCATGGCGCTGCTTTTGGCAAGGTATTGATCGGTATACAATTAGAAAAATCCGAGCAGGCAGCTTTGCAGCTTTGCTTTGACACTTTAGGCTTTGTTTATACTGAGGAAACTAGCAACCCTGCATACCAGCTGTTCACTGGCGGACAGGTTTAATGTTTCATTTGCGCTTCTAGCAATTGCTGTAAAGCGGCATTTCCATGCTTAAAAACCGGCCAGCCATCACCGGTTAATACGGTATCAATGCTTGGTAAATCGGCAAGTCGAGCTAATGATTTATGAGCTAGAGCAAGGTCACTTAGTTTTGCAGTGGGTAGCAGGCATAATTCACCGGCAATATGCGAGCGGATTAAATCGCCTGTTATGAGTGTACTATTTTCTAGAACTAAAGCGAGTTCTCCCGGTGTTTTTGAGCCTTCGAGTTGATACGCGATCAGCCCGGGTACAATTTCCTCATTATCTGCAATCCAGCGATCACAGTCGATGGGAAAATTCTCTTGCTCTCCTGCCGGGCCGACAATTTTTGCCCCTGTTTGTACTGCAATATTTTCTGCATCACGGCAATGATCACTATTGCTAACAATGATAATACTTGCGCCGCCTAATGATTGTAAATGCATTAGGTCATGATCTGACAGAGGCAAGGGATCAATTAACGCATTACCCGATTTACGAACCCACAGCACACTGTGAAAATCCAGGTTTCGCTCCTGATTAAATTCGGACCAGCTGAACAAGTCTTTTCTATGTAGTTGTTTCATTGTCAATTCTCATTATTTGATGTGTGAGGTATAAACCTTCTATAACGATTTCAGTAAAATACAGAGAATAAAAAAGCGTTAGCTTTTTTCTGTAACTGTATAGCAAAGCAGTTGTGTACTATATTATTGCTAGACCATATTTGCCACTACTGCTGCCCAGGTTTTAGCGATATTCTGGTGATTATAGCCACCGCCGCCCATGGCGATTAATCTACCCTGGCACAGTTGGTCTGCTAGTGCGCTCAGTCGTTTTGTGGCATGCGCATGTGCTTGTTCAGTGTATTCCATATGCGTAATTGGATCACCTTTAATACTATCGGCTCCACACTGCAAAAGAATAAAATCAGCGCCGTGTTTTAATAAGAACTCTTCAACAGATTCCCATGCCTGCATAAAAGCATTATCATCTGCATGGGGTGGCATGGGGATATTGAGTTTTGTGCCGATAGCTTTGCCTTTACCTGTTTCCGTTGCCGCACCTGTACCCGGGTATAGGAAGTGGCCATCTTCATGCAGGTCAGCAAAGATAAGCTCAGGGTCATCTTCAAAGCTGTAGAATACCCCGTCGCCATGATGGGCATCGATATCAACATAGGCAATGCGCTGAATATTATGCTGGTGGCGCAGGTATTCGATAGCCACACCACAATCGTTAAATACACAGAAGCCAGCTGCAATGTGCCGTCGTGCATGATGTAAGCCTGCAATGGGGATAAATGAGCGCTGGTATTCCTTGCGCATAATGCGGTCTATTGCGTCACAGACGGTTCCTACCACGAATGAGGCAGCTTCGTACATGCCTATAAATGCTGGGGTGTCGCCCTGATCTAAATAACCATTGCCCAGTATTGATTGTTGTTTTACCTGCTCGACATATTCAGGGTTGTGAAATAATTCCAGGATATTCTGATTGATTGATTGTGGCACTAAAATATCGACTTTTTCCTGTAGCGATTGGCGATAGAATTCTTGTGCAAAGACCTGATGGCGCTTAGGGCCGAACGGATGATCTTTGGCAAAGCCATAGCGGGCTAAATCATCACCAAGATAAACACAGCAGGGGTGTGAACTCATCTGGGAAATGATTCCTGGGAAAATAAATAGTTATTCATCCGCAGTATTAAACTCAGGAACTAGCTGTTTTAATTGCTCCAGAATAGCTGCAGACTGACGGTTTTTGCACGCTACGAGTAAGCCTTTCATTTGTTGCTCCCAGACATCTTGCTCGTAGCGGCGTGCTTGTGCTAAAAAGAGTTTTTCAAATCCGGTGCCTAGAAGTTGCTCTTGTTCATGGAACAGTTCTTCGTGTAATTTCTCTCCGGCACGCAAACCTATATATTCAATTTTAATATCTGAACCTACGCTTAGGCCACTGAGCTGAATCATTTGTTCCGCCAGGTAGCTAATTTTTATTGCTTTACCCATATCTAGGACATAGATTTCACCACCCGAACCAACAGCTTCTGCATTCATAATAAGCCGACAGGCTTCGGGTATAGTCATGAAAAAACGGGTCACATCAGGGTGCGTGACGGTAACCGGACCACCCGCTTTAATCTGCTCTCTAAAGAGCGGCACAACACTACCGGCTGAGTCTAAGACATTACCAAAGCGGACGGTTATAAAAGAGGTGTGTTCGGCCAGAGTATTTAGGTTTTGGCATAATATTTCTGCTGCGCGTTTGGTAGCTCCCATAATATTGCTGGGATTAACGGCTTTATCGGTAGAAATTAATATAAAACGCTCAACATTTTCAGCAAGCGCCACTTCGGCGACATTCTTTGTGCCGATTAAATTATTAGTAACAGCGGCAAGAACCTGCTCTTCTAATAGCGGCACATGTTTATAAGCTGCCGCATGAAAAATAACTTCAGGCTTTTCATTGCGAATGAGCTCTTCTACAGCGGTTCTATCAACGACATCGCCTAAGATTGTGCGAAGTACTAAATCTGGAAAGCCTTTGCGTAATGATGTGTGGATTTGATATAGGTTATATTCAGAATGTTCATAAATGATTAATGCTTCAGGAGAAACCCGGGCCAATTGACGGCAAAGTTCGGAACCAATGGAGCCACCACCACCGGTAATTAAAATTCTCTTGCCTGATAAGCTGGATTTAATTTGCGACCAGTTCAGGTTGACCGGTTCGCGACCCAAAATATCATCGATGGCAACATCCCTTAAATTTCCTTTGGAAACTGTATTAGAAAGCAGCTCTTTTACAGAAGGTAATGTCTTAAAAGGAACCTGTGCACGTTCACAAACCTCGACCATGCGCCGCATTTCTATATCTGATGCCGAGGGGATGGCGATCAGAATAATATCGGCATTCAGTTTGGCGGTATATTCAGCGATCAGGCTAGTATCAAAGAGTACTTGTATGCCACGTATTGAACGTCCTTTCTTCCTTTTGTCATCATCAACAAAGGCAATAGGTAATAAGGAGATCTCATCCTGTAATAAATCTCTGGCCAGCATTTCTCCTGCAGCACCTGCGCCTATAATCAGTGCACGCTGGGTAGCGGCTTCATGTTTTACCCAGTCTTTATAATAGCGGTAAAACAAACGCGGAATGCTTAAAAATAATAATAAAAAACTGGCATACAGTGGCAGAGCGGAGCGGGGTATAAAAGCCAGCCGGTTATAAACAAATAGGCTGCCAGCAATAAAGAAAACGCCAAAAAAGACAGCCTTAAAAATTCTGATTAAATCGGGTAATGAGGAAAAGCGCCAGACACCTTTATATAAACCAAAATACCAGAAAATAACGGATTGACTAATCACGACATAGGGCAAGTAAGCCAGGGCATTGTTGATGAAATCACTGGGTATTACATCTAAATCGAAGCGAAACCAGAAAGATAGCAGCCATGCGCAGACTACCATAAAAGCATCGTGGGTGGCGATGGTTAAGCGAGACCTAAATGCAAAGTTACTTTTGAACACTGATTGCCTCGGTAAATTTTGGTGTGTAAGAATATAGGGATGTACTCCGCGCTATATGTATATTGGCATTGAAAGGATGGATAATCAATAAAATTCATTTTGCCAGGCAATAATTTTGTTATCGCCCTAATTTTAGTGCCAACTAAATAGCACAGATTACACCTATCTGCATTTTCGGGTAATAAAAGCTCTTATTAGCATGTAGGTAAAATATGCTACAATTTTTTGTTGAATACACGATCACAATGACTTTAACTATGCTTAGATAATTTTCATTATAATAGTGTTAATTGTAATTAAGGACTTAAATAATGATTTTTGTAACAGGTGGGGCTGGCTTTATTGGCGCGAACTTTGTGCTGGATTGGCTAGCCGAAAATGACGAGCCGGTAGTGAATATTGATAAACTCACCTATGCAGGAAACCTGGAAAGCCTGGCGTCGTTGCAGGAAGATAATCGGCATATTTTTGCTCAGGGAGACATCGGCGATGCTGGTTTAATGTCTGAATTGCTGGAGAAATATCAACCACGTGCTGTGCTTAATTTTGCTGCCGAATCTCATGTCGACCGTTCGATTCATGGCCCAGAAGCTTTTGTGCAAACTAATGTCGTCGGTACATTTCATTTACTAGAAGCTATTCGCGCCTACTGGAATAAGCTTGAAGGGACTAGGAAAGCTGATTTCCGTTTATTGCATGTCTCTACTGATGAAGTTTATGGCTCCTTAGCGGCAGACGACCCTGCCTTTACAGAAGAGCATCGTTATGAGCCAAACAGTCCTTACTCGGCGAGTAAGGCAGCGAGTGATCATCTAGTTCGATCCTATCACCACACCTATGGCCTGCCAGTATTAACGACAAACTGTTCGAACAACTATGGGCCGTTCCACTTCCCGGAAAAACTAATCCCGTTAATCATTGTTAATGCCCTGGCAGGTAAATCACTACCTGTCTATGGTGATGGCCAGCAGATACGCGATTGGCTGTATGTAAAAGACCACTGTAGCGCTATTCGTCGGGTATTAAAGGCTGGAACTACGGGTGAAACCTATAATGTTGGCGGCTGGAATGAAAAACCTAATTTAGACATTGTGCATCTAGTCTGTTCTTTGCTGGATGAGCTCTGCCCACGTGCTGATAAACAAGGTTATGCTGAGCAAATTTCCTTTATTACTGACCGCCTCGGACATGATCGTCGTTATGCGATTGATGCCCGGAAAATTGAGCGGGAATTAGGCTGGAAGCCTGCAGAGACATTCGAGACGGGAATTCGTAAAACAGTGCAGTGGTATCTGGATAATCAAGGCTGGGTTGCTAATGTACAATCAGGGGGTTACCGTGATTGGGTCGAAAAAAATTATCAGGATAAAATCGGGTGAAAATACTTCTCTTAGGCAAAAATGGTCAACTAGGCTGGGAGTTGCAACGTAGTCTTGCGCCGTTGGGTGAGGTTATTGCCCTAGATAGAAATAGTCAGGATTTTTGCGGAGATTTAATCAGGCTTGAAGATTTAGCCGCTACCATTAGACAAATTAAACCTGCAATTATCGTTAATGCCGCCGCTTATACTGCCGTCGATAAAGCAGAAAGTGAAACAGAATTAGCACAAACGATTAACGCAGATGCTGTCGCTGTTTTGGCACAAGAGGCAAAACTACTGGATGCCTGGCTGGTACACTTTTCTACCGATTATGTGTTTGCTGGCAATGGCACGCGAGCATGGCAAGAAACGGATAAAACTGGTCCTCTGAATATCTATGGAGTAACCAAGCTTGCTGGTGAAAAGGCTATCCAGGAATCGGCCTGTAAGCATCTTATTTTTCGTACCAGCTGGGTTTATGGTGCGCGTGGTAATAATTTTGCTAAAACCATGCTGCGTCTTGCGACAGAGCGAGATAGTCTTACCGTTATTAGAGATCAGGTTGGCGCACCCACAGGGGCTGATTTAATAGCGGATGTCACAGCTCATGCCGTCCGTACAGTGCAGGTGGCGCCTGAATTAAGTGGTTTATATCACCTGGTCGCTGCAGGTGAAACTTCTTGGCATGGTTATGCGTGTTATGTTATCAAGACCGCACAAAAAATGGGTCAAAAATTAAAGATTACTGTTGATGCTATTGCGCCGGTTGCTACAAGTGCCTTTCCTACGCCTGCCAAGCGGCCAGAAAATTCACGCTTGAATACGGGTAAGGTAGAGGCTAATTTTGCTCTCACGCTACCTCATTGGCAAATAGGGGTAACACGTATGCTAACTGAATTTTTAGAGAAATAGCCATACTCATTTACAAATCCATTGTTTTAATAAGCCAGGCTTTGACATGGCTGCTGCCTATTGCAATTACTTAAAAAAACACTGTATCTTATGAAAATTATCCAGACCAATATTCCCGATGTTATTATTCTTGAGCCAAAAGTGTTTGGTGATAATCGTGGATTTTTCTTTGAAAGTTTTAATCAGCAAGCCTTTAATAATGCCACCGGCTTAGATGTGCAATTTGTTCAAGATAACCACAGTCGCTCTGCAAAACTCGTATTACGCGGCCTGCATTATCAAATTCAACAGCCGCAAGGTAAATTGGTACGAGTAACGCGTGGCGCTGTTTTTGATGTGGCTGTCGATCTTCGCCAGTCATCTCCAACTTTTGGACAATGGGAGGGCGTTGAACTGAATGCGGACAGCCATCGTCAACTCTGGGTTCCAGCAGGGTTTGCTCATGGTTTTGTGGTCTTGAGTGAGAGTGCGGATTTTTTATACAAAACGACCGATTATTATGCCCCTGAATTTGAACGCTGTATTGCCTGGAATGATCCGGCGATTGATATCGATTGGCACTTTGATGGAGAGCCTCAACTGTCAGGAAAAGACCAGCAAGGTGTGTTATTAAAAGATGCAGAAATTTTTGCCTGAATTTCAGCCTGAAAAACTGATAAATACTCATGTAAAGTGTGGCTTTAACCTCCTAGTACAGTTTTTATTCAACACTAAAGCTGCCCTTTATTCTTAGAAAATAGTCAAATCAGGGAATAGTTAAAATGAGTACGGGAAAAATTTTAGTCACCGGTGGAGCAGGTTATATTGGTAGTCATGCCTGCGTAGAACTAATGCAGGCTGGCTATGATGTGATCGTTATCGATAATTTATCTAATAGCAAACCTGAATCTTTGGCGCGGGTTGAAAAAATTACGAGCAAGAGCTTGGTCTTTGTTGAAGCCGACATTTGCGATAAACAGGCTTTAAGCGATATTTTTTCCGCGCATGATATTTATGCAGTCATGCATTTTGCGGGCTTAAAAGCAGTCGGTGAGTCGTGTCTGCAACCTATTAAATATTATCAAAATAATGTATACGGGACTCTGGTATTAACAGAAGTAATGCAAGCCTTTGCCGTTAACAAGATCATATTTAGCTCTTCTGCCACCGTGTATGGCGAACCAGATACGGTAAAGTACACGGAAGATTTACCGGTATTTGGTGCGACCAATCCTTATGGCAAATCAAAAGCTATGGTTGAAGATATTTTAAAAGACCTGGCACAGGCTGATAGCTTATCTAATACTGAGAACCCCTGGAAGATTATTCTATTACGCTACTTTAATCCGATTGGCGCACATATTAGTGGCTTGATTGGAGAAGACCCTAATGGCATTCCCAATAATTTAATACCCTATGTTTCACAAGTTGCCGTAGGTAAACTGGAGCAATTATCCGTGTTCGGTGGTGATTATCCAACCATAGACGGAACGGGTGTGCGCGATTATATCCATGTTGTTGATCTGGTTAAAGGCCACTTAAATGCACTAGCCGCTTTAAAAAATACGTCTGGTTGTAAAGCATACAATCTGGGAGCAGGAAAGGGCTATAGTGTACTGGAAATTATCACTGCGTTTACACGAATCACAGGAAAAGATATTAATTATAAAATTGTCGAGCGCCGTACCGGTGATATAGCCGAGAACTATGCTGACCCAGACTTAGCGCTGCGCGAACTTAACTGGCAGACAGAAAAAAGTCTGGATGATATGATTTCTGACACCTGGCGCTGGCAAAGTGCCAATCCTAATGGATATGAATAACAATAATGGCTATAGAAATAGAGCGTAAATTTTTACTCGCCAATGAAAACTGGCGTGACCTGGTTTCAAAATCCATATACTATCGGCAAGGTTATTTAAATAGCGATAAGCATAGCTCGGTCAGAATCAGAGTCAGTGATGATACGGCCAAGATAAATATTAAAAGTGCTACTATTGGCGCACAGCGACAGGAGTACGAGTACGATATTCCAGCAGATGATGCGCATGAGCTGCTGAATACTCTTTGTCATAAGCCCTTAGTTGAAAAAACAAGACATATTGTTGTTAATAAGCAACATATCTGGGAGATAGATGAATTTGCGGGCGAAAATAGTGGTTTAATCGTCGCGGAAATAGAGCTATCCCATGTGAAAGAGGCGTTTGAGAAGCTAGACTGGGTAGGGGAAGAGGTCACGGAAGACGTGCGATATTACAATAATCAGTTAGCAAAGCAGCCCTATACAAGCTGGTAGCTGTATATTTTTTGCAACAAATGTTGCAAAAAAGTGAATAAGCTATTATATTTAGCTTATGAAACAGATAATTGCTATTTTTCTTTTGCTTGCACTAAATTTGATGCCTAGCCTTGTTAATGCTGGCGCAATAGACCAAGCTGTGCAAAAAATTGAGTCCCAGTGGGCACATATTTATTATAATGTTGCAAAAGAGCAACAAGAAGCTGCTTACAAGCGTTTACTCGCGGAAGTTAAAGCGCTTAAATCACAACATCCAGATCAGGCTGAGCTCATTATCCAGCAGGCAATTATTGTTGCCAGTAATGCAGATAATATTGATGCCTTCAGTGCCCTGGGCGCAGTAAACCAGGCGCGTGAATTATTAATACGTGCCATACGGCTTGATCCCAATGCCTCTGGTGGTGCCGCTTTTGTTACTCTAGGTTCGCTTTATTATATGGTACCAGGCTGGCCTATTGCTTATGGTGATACTAATAAAGCAGATGCTTTGTTGAAAAAGGCGCTGGCTATTAACCCGAACACCATTGATGCTAATTATTTCTATGGTGATTTTTTAGCGATGCAAGGCAAACAGAAACAAGCGGTAAGTTATTTTAAGCGCGCGATGGCGATTCCAGTTAGAAAAAATCAAGAATTTGCAGATAGCCAGTTACACAAACAGGCTAAATTAGCCATTATAGAAAACAATCAGTTTGTCGCGGCTAATTAAATAATAGAGAGCGCGCAGGCTCTGCTTATTCAGAGTAGACAATTTAAAGCAGTCACTTTTATTCCTCGGAAATATATTCACATTGGTAACTCGAAATCTTCAAAGAGTCGGACCAATAGTCACTAGCAAGGCCAGATTTCTGTTTAAGGTGCTGTAAAAAATCGTCAGGCTCGGTTAATGATTCCCACACGGAAGGTAAGAAAGTACCTCGACGCCGTCCTTCCTGCATAATCAAGCCATCTATACCCGGGCGCAATTGCCGGATTAGATCTTCTTCTGAATAGAAACTTAGCGCTTCTGCAGGACTTAGAATAGACAAGTGTATTTCTAAAAGAGCATACTCAGTAGTCGATAGTGACGTGAAGCGAGGGTCATTAAAAGCGGCAGCAAATGCATTTTCAGCAATATCGATAACCAGTGGCCGTGTAGCTTCGAGCATTCCAATACAACCACGTAATTGCTGTTTAATTTTTAAAGTGACAAATGTCGCACGTTGCGCTTGTAATTCGAGTGAATAATTTTTACTATTGATAGGCAATGCACTGCCATGTTTTAAGCCGTAAGTAATTGAGTCTTTAGCAATTTTTATTAATTGTTGCTGTTGTGGCCTAGTTAATGACATAAGCACCATACCCCACTACGTGGCTTTTATCGCCTGCAGTATCGCCTGAATTTCTAAGGTCTATGGTTTCAATCTGTAAGGATTTTTTTTGGGCAAGTGCCATTAAGCCGCTAACGGGCACTCGACCACAGGCGCTGTCATAGTCTAAGAGCTGGTATTCAAGCTGTTCAATTACCCTACTGGTTTGCCTATCCAGTCTCTGTGCAGTCTGGTAGTCATGAAAATGACTCAGATCCGAACTAATAACGATTAAAGTTTCATCCTGTCCGTAAAACAATTCCAGCAGCTCTTCAATCAATTCTGCTGGGCAATCACCCGCTACAATAGGTAGTAATTTAAACGAGTCCAGCGTCATTTGCAGAAAAGGCAACTGGACTTCCAGGCTATGCTCTAATAAATGAGCCTGCTCTCTGTATTCAACAAAAGGAAAGTGGGTTATCGAGGCGGTTGCTTCAGCATCTAAAGGAATATCACCCAGTGGCGTTCTAAACGCTTCGGCATGAGAAAGTGCAAGACCCGTAAAGCCGACTTTATGTGATGGACCTAATAATACCACGCGTTTGATACGACAATATTTTGATTGTAAGCGGGCATAAGCGCTTGCTGCGATCTCGCCTGAATAAATATAGCCAGCATGCGGTACGATGATGGCCTGTGGCGCTTTCTCGGCAGAGGCAGCTCGTTGTAAGTAGTCAGAAATCATAGTTTTTAATATCTCCGGCTGATCTGGATAAAACGAGCCGGTGACAGCAGGTAGCCGTATGTTGTGCATGATTCTCCCCATCTGGATGTTTATCTTTGTTTTTAAACTATATAGGCTAATTAATGTTAAATTACAAGTTCCTGGGCAAAGAATAAAAAGTGTCGGGGGGGGGGGGGGGAATAAACAAGAAAATAAAAGGTGGGGGGGGGGGGGGGTGCATATACAAGAAACTAACGAAACAGTGGCCACAGCTAATTACTGGCATGATTTAGGTGATGGGCGTATACAGTGTGATTTGTGTCCCAGGTTCTGTAAATTATATGAGGGGCAGAGAGGCTTATGCTTTGTCCGTCAGAATCAGCAGCATCAAGTAGTCTTAACCAGCATGGTCGTTCTAGTGGTTTTACTATTGACCCGATTGAAAAAAAGCCACTCAATCATTATTATTCCGGTTCTTCGGTATTATCATTTGGCGCGGCAGGGCCTGAAAAAATAGCTCAAAAACTGCTGAACTTGGATGTAAAAGCGTTGCCTATACTTATAATGATCCGGTCATTTTTCATGAATATGCGATTGATACGGCGCTTGCCTGTCGCGAATTAGGTATTAAATCAGTTGCTGTTTCAGCGGGTTATGTTTGTCCTGCGCCTAGAGCTGAGTTTTATCGGGTGATGGATGCCGCCAATATAGATTTAAAGGCATTTAGCGAGCATTTTTATCATAAGATTACCGGCTCACATTTAGCACCTGTATTAGATACTTTACTATATAAAACACGAAATACCAGTCTGGCTCGAATTAATAACTTTGATTATTCCTGATGAAAACGATTCTATAGCAGAACTGGAGCAAATGACTCAGTGGGTAGCGGAAAATCTAGGTTATGATGTGCCTATCCACTTTACTGCCTTTTACCCTGACTGGAAAATTCTGGATAAACCAGCGCTGCCAGTCTCTTCTTTATTAACGGCGCGAGAGATTGCTTTAAAAAATGGTGTGTATTATGCCTACGTGGGTAATGTTCATGATAAAGCAGCAGATAGCACCTATTGTCATGCTTATGGTTAGTTATTAAGGCTCTATGTGATTAATAGGCCGTGACGGGGATCAATTGTCCGAATGGAATCTGACTGAAGCAGGCGCATGTATTGCTTGCGGCGCCCAATGTGCGAGATATTTTGCAGCACAGCCAGCTGGCTGCGGCGCTAAGCGGGTGGGAGTTAATATGTAGAGCGGACTTTAGTCCGCCTGGTTGGGTACAGCTGTTAGTGGCGGATTAAAGTTCGCTCTACACCAGAAGCAATGTTACTCCGCCTCAAACCAGCTATCTAATAAATGGTGTATATCGTCTATACCGCTGCGTTTTAAGGAAGAAAATAATTGCAGTGTAACCGTAATATCCTGTTCTTCCAGTTCGCGCTGCACTTTGAATAAGGTATTTTTTGCGGCGCCATAGTTTATTTTATCGGCCTTGGTTAGCAGGATATGTAAGGGCTTTTTGCTATAGGAGCACCATTCGATCATTAGCCAGTCAAATTCTGTCAGTGGGTGGCGGACATCCATCACCAGAATAATGCCATATAAAGACTGGCGTTCGCGTAAATAGGATTCCATCAAGGCGTGCCACTGTCGCTTAACCTTTTCAGGCACCTTGGCGTAGCCGTAACCCGGTAGATCAACAAAGCGTTGCTCTTCATTCAAGGTAAAGAAATTCAGTAATTGTGTGCGACCAGGAGTTTTACTGGTGCGGGCTAATGATTTTTGCCGAGTTAAGGTGTTTAACGCGCTGGATTTTCCGGCGTTTGAACGACCTGCAAAGGCAACTTCACGACCTGTATCTTCAGGTGTCGACTTTAAATCAGGAGCGCTCAGGATAAATTTAGCCTGATGATAGAGAGTGTTCATGCGTATATCGTGTGGAGGGATTAATTAAATTAGAGTAGAATTCTACCTAATATTGTACAGAACTACCTTATGTTTATCTTATTCCGCGAGGGGAATTTAATGAAAAAAAGTTTAATAGCGGTTTCTATTTCGTTTACTTTACTTAATATGCCTGGGGTTGCTCAGGCAGTAGGCGATATTGATGCAGGACAGGTGAAGAGTGGATCATGTGCTAGCTGTCATGGTGCAGATGGTAATAGTATGATGCCGTTATTTCCAAAATTAGCGGAACAAAACGAAGGCTACCTGGTTAAGCAACTAGAGGCTTTTAAAGATGGCTCGCGTAGCGATACTACCATGAATTCAATGGCGGCTGGCTTATCTGAGCAGGATATGCAGGATATTGCCGCTTTTTATGCAGCACAGGCAGTTTCAGAGAATCCCTTGCCGCAAGTGAATCCAGATGATTTAGACGATATTGATGATGACAATTCGCTATCAGAAAGTGCAAAAACGGCTGCCAAGCAAGCTTTGCAAGATCGACAGAAAGCCTTGATGACAATGGGTTACGATGTTTATCGTAATGGCAATCTGGATAATGAAATATCTGCCTGCATAGCTTGCCATGGTCCAAATGGTGAAGGTAACGAGCCTGCTGCATTCCCCGCGTTAAAAGGTCAACATGCGGGTTATTTAGCGAAAACCTTAACTGATTTTAAAACCGATAAACGCAGTAATAACCCTGATAATATGATGCATATGATAGCCAAAAAAATGAATGCAGAAGAAATTACAGCAATATCTTATTATGTTTCAGCCATAAAATAACGGCTACTGATCAAGAATAGAAAAGGAAATAGAATGTTGAAAAATATCATCAAAGCAGGACTGTTAAGTTTACTTGTTTTTAGTAGTGCAGCTTATGCAGCAAAAGGATATAAGGATCTGGCGGCAGTCCAGCCCACTCAGGATCCGACCAAGGTCGAAGTGATTGAGTTTTTTTGGTACGGCTGCCCGCACTGTTATCAGTTTGAGCCAGCATTAGAAAAATGGCGAGCGAGTATGCCTGATAATGTCACGTTTATACGTCAGCCAGCGGTTTTTAGCAAAGTTTGGGCCAAGCATGCCAAGGCATACTTTACCGCAGAGGTTTTAGGTGTCGTTGATAAAGTTCATGCCGATTTCTTTCGCGCCATTCAGGTCAATAAACAGCAATTAACCAGCGAAGCTGACCTGGCTAAGTTCTTTGTTGCACATGGTGTCGATGAGGCCGCCTTTCATGATGCCTATAATTCATTTATTGTTGATACCAAAATGCGTCAGGCAAAAACCATGGGGCCGCGTTATGGGATAACTGGTGTGCCGGCGATTGTGGTCAATGGCAAATATCTGGTGAATGGCAAGACAGCCGGATCACATGAAGGCATGATTAAGGTGATGAACGAATTAATTACTCAGGAAAGTAAGTAGGTAGAGCGGACTAAAGTTCGCTCTACCTCGATTTTTATTTTACTAAATCGGAGGGGCTTTCTGTGGCAGCTGGCTTTGCAGTTTGCACCACTTCAGATAAGGGAGCTCCTTGTTTGTTTCCTTCGCCAAACATGATTGCAGCAGCCATAAATAATATGACTGAAACACCAGCAATGATGAATCTGTTGGGTTGATCCATCCAGAATAGCAACCACTTAGGCTTGATTAAGCCAATTATTAAAATTCCAACTGATAAAACAAATAAATTAATCGCCCATACAATCATGCTTTTTTCCTATTATAAGATTAAGAATGTGTATATTGTACTGATTTGGGTATGAAAAAAAATAATTTTTAAAAGGAACTGAGATGTTTGAATGGTTAAATGCAAATATTGCCTACTGGCATTGGCTTATATTTGGTCTTTGCTTGGCATTGGCTGAGATTACGTTACTCAGTTTTGTTACATTATGGTTTGGTTTAGCAGCGATAGTGGTCGGGGTATTATTATTAATTTACCCATTTTCATTTACTTTGCAATTATTAATCTGGGTGATTTTATCCATGATTATTATTTTTTCCTGGTTTAAATGGGTTTCTCCTCACTTAAAAAACAAGACTTTTTCTGAAATGTCACGTGAGGGTATGATAGGTCAGGTTGGTAGTGTGATTGAATATAACTCAGTGCATAAAGGGCGCGGTACTTTGCGTTTTCCAGCGCCCATTCTGGGTAATGATGAATGGCAGTTTATTTGTACTGATACGGTGGACTTAGGTGATCGAGTAATTGTGCGCGAATTTTCGGGAAATGCGCTGATTGTTTCAGCAAAATAAAGAGGTATAAAATATGGAAGGTTTATCAGTAGTTGGTGTATTTGTTGTTTTAGTGATTGTAACGGTTATAAAAGGCGTACGCATTGTTCCGCAGGGTTATAAACATATCGTACAACGCTTGGGGAAATATCATTCGACCTTAACGCCAGGGTTGAATTTTATTATTCCCTATGTTGATTCTATAATCGATAGGCTGACGACCAAAGATATCGTGCTGGACATTCCGTCGCAGGAAGTCATTACCAAAGATAATGCCATGATTATTGCCAATGCCATTGCTTATATTAATATCGTATCGCCCGAGAAGGCTATTTATGGTGTAGAAGATTATCAGCTGGCGATAATAAAACTCATTCAAACATCTCTCAGAGCTATTATCGGCGAAATGACTTTAGATGAAGCACTTTCTTCCAGAGAGCATATTAAGCAAAAATTAAAAGATGGTATTTCCGATGATATCGCTGACTGGGGAATCACGCTTAAAACAGTAGAAATCCAGGATATTAATCCATCCACAACGATGCAGGCTTCTATGGAAGAGCAGAGTGCTGCTGAGCGGGAGCGTCGCGCAGCGGTTACTCGTGCTGAAGGTGCAAAACAGGCCGCGATTCTTGAAGCTGATGGACGCCTGGAAGCTTCTCGTCGTGATGCAGAAGCAAAAATCTTACTGGCTGATGCCAGCGGTAAAGCCATTGAAAGTGTTGCTTCCGCGCTGAAAGATAAAGAATTACCAGCAACTTATTTATTAGGTGAGAAATATATTGAAGCCATGCGTAAATTATCAGAATCTGATAATTCTAAAACCGTCGTCTTGCCTGCTGATTTACTGCATGCTGTGAAAGGTATTTTGGGTAAGTAACACAACAACTAGGTAGGTAGGGAGTGGCTTTAGCCCGCCAGACCAGAAGGCAGTTTATACCATGCAGGGCAGAAGATACTGAAGAGAAAAGAATTGAGTAATGCCTTCATGCCCTGCATGGTGAAAACAAATGAGGTAGTCAGCTAGAGATAATGTGATGTAAGGACGTTGTTTTCATTACTTACACAGCGTGAAGAATAAAAACAATAACCTTTCGTGCCTTTCCATCCATCCATCCATCCTTTCTTGGTTAAATAATTTAGTCGTTCATCGATTTTAAATAAGGATATTTATGCACCAAACGCTAGCCCGGGTATTGCGGTCAGCAAATAATATTATTCTGGGCAAAGAGCAGCAAATTAGGCTGTCACTATGCTGTTTGTTAACCGGTGGTCATTTACTGATTGAAGATATACCTGGTGTTGGCAAAACAACACTGGCGCATACTCTGGCTAAGCTGATGGGGTTAGAATACCAGCGTATCCAGTTTACCAGTGACCTTTTGCCAGCGGATATTATTGGCGCAACCATTTACAATCCTGAGCAGCATCAATTTACCTTCCATAAGGGTGCTATATTTAAGCAAATGGTATTAGCCGATGAAATCAATCGCGCTACACCTAAAGCTCAGAGTGCCTTACTGGAAGCAATGGAGGAAAGGCAAGTGACTGTTGAGGGTGAAACCCATCCATTACCACAGCCATTTTTTGTGATAGCAACGCAAAACCCGAGTCACCAGCTGGGTACATTTCCACTGCCTGAATCCCAATTAGATCGTTTTTTAATGCGCATAGAACTGGGTTATCCTGATCAGGATGCGGAGCGAGAATTATTAACCGGTCAAAATCGTTATAAATTGATTGAGACCTTAGAGACACAATTACCTGCCGAAACATTATTGCAAATGCAACAGACGGTAAAAGACATTTATGTTTCCCCCTCCCTGCTGGATTATATTCAGGCATTGATCAAATTTACCCGTGAGTCTGAAGAATATCAGATAGGCTTATCACCCAGGGCAGGGCTGGCTTTATTAAATTCAGCTAAAGCATGGGCCTATATGCAGCAACGAGAGTCGGTTGTTCCTGAAGATGTACAAGCTATACTGGCATCAGTTGCTGGGCATCGACTACGTGCAGGGCATAGTAACTCAGAGAATATAGTTGCTCCTCTATTAGCAAGTGTCGCTATTCCATAAATGTGGGAATTACTCGGAGGCTGTAGAGTGAAGCTTTAACCCGCAAGTAATGCACAATCAGCGAGTTAAAATATCACATTGCCGCCATTTATTACCTTAAGCATATGAACTCAGCATCCTCATCAAAGCCAATTCGCTTAAGTTATAGAACTATTTATATATTGCCTACCACGCGCGGCTTAGGCTTTATGCTATTGATTACTTTGTTGTTATTAATTGCGTTTGTTTACAACAATAATCTGGTGTATTTGTTGTGTTTTTTGTTGGCAAGCTTGTTTTTTATTACCATCTTACATACGGTTAATTCATTGCAAGGCCTGCAGATCAGCAAAGGCCAGAGTACTGATATTTTCGCGGGTGAATATGCTGAAAACGTGTTATTAGCGGATAATCCAAGCACTACAGAACGCTACAGTATCGAGTTTGATTTAAACAAGGAAACAATGCAAACGATTGATATTAAGGCGCAACATAATAGCCGTGTCAGTTTGCCACAACGAGTTTATAAGCGGGGCTGGTTTGTGATGAGTCAGCCAGTGATTGCTAGTTGTTATCCGTTTGGTTTATTTAGAGCCTGGCACCGCTTAAATTTAGAAGTTAAAACTTTAGTCTACCCACGCCCAAGTCATCAGGACTGTCCATTACCAGAAAAGAATAACGAGCAGAATATGCAAGGTAATAGCCAAAAAGGTCAGGATGATTTTTATGGTTTGCAAAGTTATCAGCCAGGCGATGGAATTCGACACATCCATTGGCGAGCCTATGCAAAAGGACAAGGCTTATTTACTCGGCAATATAGCGGCGTACAGAGTTCAGAAATCTGGCTGGATTATGCGCAAACGATAGGATCAGACCAGGAAGAACGCTTAAGTCAAATGTGTCGCTGGGTGCTGGACGCCGATAATGCGGGGCTAGCATATGGGTTTAGACTCGCTGGGTTAATAATCAAACCTAATCAGGGAGATAAACATTCCAAACAATGTCTAGAGGCCTTGGCCCTAGCGTAGAGCGGGCTCCAGTCCGCTTTGCATGAACTTCACTCACCAAAAAGAAATTATGCTCAGTTATCGTCACTCCTATCATGCAGGCAATTTTGCAGATGTTTTAAAGCACAGTGTGTTAATTCATATTATTGAGCATTTAAAAAAGAAGCAAAAGCCGTTTTGTTATGTGGATACTCATGCAGGTGCAGGAAGCTACTCACTCAACAGCGAGCAGGCAGAAAAAACTCAGGAATATCTGCAGGGCATAGCTAAGATATGGCAGGCAGATAATCTCCCTCCTGCCATTGCCGCCTATGTGAACGTGATTAAAGCTTTTAATATTGACGCGACATTAAATCGTTATCCTGGTTCGCCGATGATCGCCAGGCATTTATTGCGTCCTCAGGATCGCATATTTTTATATGAGCTGCATAATACTGAGGTCGAGATATTATGCCAGTCAGTTAATAAAGATAAGCGGGTTCAGGTTATTCATAAAGATGGCTTTAAACAAAGCCTTTCTATTATGCCCCCGCAACAGCGCCGAGGGCTGGTGTTAATAGATCCATCCTATGAAATTAAAACAGAATATAAGCAGGTATTAGAAACAATCATACAGCTCCATCAGCGCTTTTCTACGGGTACTTATGCACTGTGGTATCCGGTTGTTGAGCGTCAGCGTATTGATGAATTAGAGCGAAAAATACTGGCCAGTCCGTTGCGTAATGTTCAGCTTTTTGAATTAGCGCAGCGGGCCGATAGTGACGGACAGGGCATGACTGCAAGCGGGGTGGTAGTCGTTAATCCACCGTGGACATTGTATGCTGAAATGCAACAAGCATTGCCCTATCTAGCTGAAAATCTGGGGCTGGTTAATCAAGGTGCTTACCGGATAAGACAGTTAAAAGATGAATAGTCTATGCAGCAAAGTATAAGTCAACGGACTATTATATTTCTGCTGATTTCTATAGGCTTGATTACTGCGCCTCACGCGTTGAATGTGCCGGTGCCTGTTTTTGTGTTTTTTACTATTTTATTAGTCTGGCGGTTAACGGGTGTCTGGTTTCCGGCTTATTTGCCGAATCAAATGCTGGTTTTTTTGTTATTGCTGAGTGGCGTTAGTTTACTGGTTATCATGCATCAGGGAGTTTTTGGGCGGGATGCCGGTACTGCAGTTTTTGTAGTTGCATTAGGGCTAAAATTACTGGAAATAAAAACTGCGCGGGATATTTATTTGATTACTTACCTGGCCTTTATAGTTGCAGCATCTCAGTTTCTGTATGTACAGAATATCCTGATGACAGCTTATATAATGCTAGTCTGTGTCAGTTTATTAGGTACGCTGATTTGTATTAATAGTGGTGGCCTGAGTAATATTGTCTCACTAAAAGTCGCTGGAAAAATTTTACTGCAGGCGCTGCCTTTAATGATAATTATCTTTATCTTTTTTCCGCGAATGGAAGCACCGAGATGGTCATTTTTACAGAATAAAAATCAGGCGACTTCGGGGCTTAGCGCTACTTTAGAGCCCGGCTCGATTAGCCAGTTAGGTTTATCAGATGAGCTGGTATTTAGAGCAAAATTTAGCAGTGATTTACCGCAGAGGAAAGATCGATATTGGCGAGGACCGGTGTTTTCTTTTACCGATGGCAAAACGTGGATGCAAACGAAGAATAAGTCGTTTAAACAGCACCTCGATAAAGTGCGTTTTATAGGCAAGCCTTATCAATACCAGCTATTAATGGAGCCGCAAACGAAAAAGTGGGTTTTTGCTCTGGATATGCCCGCTGTATTTGAATGGCCATTATACGAAAATGGGAACCATCAGTTATTGACTTTTGAGCAACCAGGAAAAAGGGCTGAGTATGTGGTCACTTCTTATGCACAATACAATACCGGCTATATCACCAAGGCCGAATTGAGTGATAATCTGCAATTACCAAAAAGGAACGAGGGAAGGATAGATAGATTAGTTCGACAGCTAGGCGGATTTGATACGCCTGCGGAAACATTTATTAATAATGTCTTTGCACATTTTCGTAATAATGAATTTTATTACACTTTAATGCCACCCTTGATGGACGAGAAGCCCATCGAAACATTTTTATTTGATGCTCGGGCAGGTTTTTGTGGGCATTATGCAGCGGCTTTCGTCTATATAATGCGTGTCGCCGAAATTCCAGCACGAATTGTTAGTGGTTATCAGGGGGGAGTATTTAATGAAACAGGCGGTTTTATAGAAGTCAGGCAGGCAAATGCCCATGCCTGGGCAGAAGTATGGATAGCAGATAAAGGCTGGGTAAGATATGATCCAACCTCAGCTATAGCGCCCGAGCGAATAGAGCAGGATGTCAATATCGCGCAGCAGATAGCGAATAATGTGGTGAGCTTTGCTCCGATACAGCTAGATAGTCAGGGGCTTTTTTATCTGAAAATGGCACGCAGCTTATGGAGTAGTGTCGATTATAACTGGCAGCGCTGGATTATTAACTATGACCGCAAACATCAAATGGATTTTCTATCCGGATTTGGTATCGATTCCTTAAAAGCCATGATGTATTGGTTGCTCGGTTTAGTTGCTACTGCCACTCTTTTGTTAGCACTGTATGTGTTTCGTAAACAGACGCTAATATTAGATAAGGCGCAGATTTATTATGCTAAAGCCTGTAGAAAATTGGCAAAAATAGGTCTGGTTAAAGAGGATAATGAAGGGGCAAATGATTTCTCTCGACGTGTCAATGCGGAGTTGCCAGAGCTTGCTGACAGCTTTGCGTATATTACCCGGTTATATGTCCAAATCCGCTACGGAAAAGAAACTGAGACAGGGAATCTTGAGAAATTAAAAGTCAGTGCTGCTGGTTTTCGGGTAAACAAAAAAATGAACCACGAAATACACGCAAGGCATAAAAATGACAAAAAAACATTTTTTCAACGTCTAAGACTCGGCAAGACGTCAAGTATGTAGGTGCGTCTTCAGGTGTTCTTTCGTGTATTTCGTGGTTAATGATGGTTAAAGGAAAAAATGAAATTAGTAACCTTTGTATATAAAAACATCACTCGAGTCGGCGCATTACTTGATAACGAGATTGTGGATGGTTTAGGGCAGAAAAAAATTCCACTGACCATGCTGGAGTTTTTAGCGGCAGGCCAAAGTGCATTAACTGCAATGCAGCACTTAATTGACAGCCAGCAAGTACGAATTCCACTCCGGGAAGTTAAATTACTTGCTCCAGTTCCAAGACCTGGTAAGTTTCTGGGGATTGGCTTGAACTACGCCGACCATATTGCTGAAACAGCGTTGGAAAAACCAGAATATCCGACTTTTTTTAGCAAGGAAAGTAGCTGTGTTATCGCCGATGGTGATGCAATACACTTACCTAAAGTTTCGGAAAAACTGGATTATGAAGTTGAACTTGCTTTTGTGATTGGCAAAGCATGTCGCCATGTGCCAGTAGATAAAGCGCACCAGGTCATTGCGGGCTATACACTGGTCAATGATGTGACGGTTCGCGACTGGCAGTTTCGTACGCCTACCTGGATGATTGGTAAGTCCTTTGATACGCATGGGCCTATGGGGCCGTGGATAGTGACGGCTGATGAGATAGCTGACCCGCATGATTTGACACTCAAAACCTGGGTGGATGATGATTTGCGTCAATCGTCCAATACTCGCCATATGATTTTCAATATCTACCAGATGATTGCCTATTTAAGTCAAGCTATGACATTAGAACCGGGGGATGTAATCTCTACTGGGACTCCAGGTGGAGTGGGCGTTAAAATGAAGCCGCGTGGTTATATGCGAGCTGGACAGGTGGTAAAAATCGAAATTGAAAAGATTGGTTCACTGAGCAATCCAGTGATTAATGAACCTGATGGTTTTATTGCTGGCCACAGCAGCGCTTAAATTTTTTACTGCTGCCGCAGGCACAGGGTGCGTTTAGGCCCTGATTAAATGAGCCATGGTCCAATGCAATGGACTTTACCTTGCCATCCTGATAAAACCAGTTCCCCTGTTTTTTAATAAAGCGGCTGACTTCATTCATTACACGTTGCTCGCCATCCACAGTGAAATAGGCTTTAAATTCAACAATTCCTTTATGATCTTTTGCTGCGCCTTTTTTGAGCATTACGATCTCTAGCTGAGTCCATTTGCCAGTGTCTTTAGAGAAATCAACTTCAGCTGGTCGTGTTGAGACGTCCCAGCTGGTTAATAAGTAGGCCGCATTATGCATTGCATAGGCAGTAAAACGTGAGCGCATTAATATTTCTGCAGTTAAGGCCTGAGTTTCCCCCGTGTGTAATAATTCACAGCACTGCTGATAAGTTAAAGAGCTGCCACAAAGGCAGTGAGGCGTGTCGGTTGACATAAAGTATCCGGGAAAGTTTAAAAAAAGAATTTCTATAATAGCAAAACTATAGGGATTGCATACCCGCAATACAAAAAAAGAGTGACTTTATGCCTTGTCCTGGTGGATTTAATTACGCAACAGCAATGTTGGCATATAACCTGCTTATAATACTTGTCTAGAGTTTATATTGAAAGCATCTGTTTCTGAATATTGCCCGCGAAGTATGTATTACGCGGTTTTTAAGGGCTAATTTCTAGTGCTTGGTTTTATACCTAAAATGCACTAAAATGCTCTGTTGTGTGTGCTATTTTAGCGCGCTATTCCCGGCGAGTGTGTTATCAATGTGAATTTAGGAGTCAGCATAAAAATAGTTTGCGTAGTGTAAGCAAGATTTTATGTGCACTCCATAGTCACCCTCCATGTTGTTATTGAAAAATTAAGCGAGTAAAAGAATGAAAGCGGATATTGGGTTAATTGGCCTTGCGGTCATGGGACAAAATTTAGTCTTGAATATGAATGATCATGGATTTAAAGTGGCGGTACATAACCGCTCACGAGGAAAAACGGATGATTTCCTAAGTGGTCCTGCAAAAGACACGCAAGTAACAGGTGCTTTTTCCCTGGAAGAATTAGTCGATAGCCTGCAAAGCCCGCGAGTTGTTATGCTAATGGTCAAGGCGGGTGACGTTGTTGATAGTTATATTGAGAAGCTTACACCTTTATTATCAGCAGGCGATATCATTATAGATGGCGGTAATTCTTTATACACCGATTCTAATCGTCGTACTAAGTCGTTAGCAGAAAAAAATCTTTTATTTATTGGTTCAGGCGTTTCTGGTGGCGAAGAAGGCGCGCGTCATGGGCCTTCAATTATGCCTGGTGGAAATAAAGAAGCATGGAAAACAGTGGAGCCAATTCTGCAAGCTATTTCAGCAAAAGTAGAAGGCGAGCCATGTTGTCAGTGGGTCGGTGAAAACGGTGCGGGCCATTATGTAAAAATGGTGCATAACGGTATTGAATATGGCGATATGCAGATTATCTGTGAAGCGTATCAATTGCTATCAGAAGGGCTGGGTTTGCCAGCCGATGAAATTCAAGCCATTTTTGCAGAATGGAATAAAGGCGTTTTAGATTCTTATTTAATTGAAATCACCACAAATATTCTTGGCTTTAAAGATGAAGATGGTGAGCCTTTAGTTGATAAGATTTTAGATGCTGCAGGCCAAAAAGGCACAGGAAAATGGACTGGAATTAATGCGCTGGATTTAGGTGCACCATTAACGCTGATTGCAGAATCTGTGTTTGCACGTTGTGTTTCTGCGCAAAAAGAAGAGCGAGTGAAAGCCTCCAAAATCCTGCCACAATCTACGGCAAGTTTTTCAGGTGATAAACAAGCAATGATTAAAGCGATTGGTGAAGCAGTCTATGCAGCAAAAATCGTGTCTTATGCGCAAGGATTTGGCCTAATGCGTGCGGCAGAAGCAGAATATGGCTGGAAACTAAATTATGGTGGTATCGCTTTAATGTGGCGTGGTGGCTGTATTATCCGCAGCCAGTTCTTGAATGATATTAAGCAGGCTTATGATGCCAACCCTGAGTTAGACAATTTATTACTGGCTGATTATTTTAAAGATGCCATTACTGGTGCTGATCAAGGCTGGCGTGAAGCTATTATATTGGGCGTACAATTAGGCGTACCAACCCCTGCATTTTCTTCTGCACTGGCATATTACGATAGCTATCGTAGTGCGCGTTTACCGGCAAATCTTTTACAGGCCCAGCGTGATTATTTTGGCGCGCACACTTATGAGCGTTTAGATAAACCTCGCGGTGAGTTCTTCCATACGGACTGGACCGGCACAGGCGGTAAAATGGCATCAACTACTTATAACGCGTAGCACGAGAGGCCGAAGTAGGACGTGGCTTTAGCTTGCTATTATAGTGCTTGCTGTTGATAGACGGGCTAAAGCCACGCCCTACGTGTAGTTTACTGAAACAAGGTAATTACCGTACTCAAAGTTTGCCATTATTTTAAGCTGGCAAGCATGGTTAGGAGGTCTAATGAGCCAAACTGTTGAAGCCAGCTCTGTGTCGGCTGATGAATATCTTGCCTAGGAAGAACTGCAAGAAGAGAAGCATGAATATTATCATGGTGAAATTTTGCTATGGGTGGCGCGCGTCGCGAGCATGTGTAGGTGGCAGGTAATGTCTTTGCAGCCTTAAAGCAACTTTTATGCGGCGGACCTTGTTAGGCTTATATGTCTGCTATGAAACTGCATGTAGCAGCAAGGGATACTTTTTTTTATCCTGATGTTATCGTTTCCTAGCCTAATCGTAGAAGTGTTATCGGATTCTACGGAAGCCTAGATCGTGGTGCCAAGTTTGCGATTTTGCTAGTTTAGATGTTTCCATTGAGATTTCCGATATTTTTGAGGATATTGTTGCAGAAAAACAATATCCAGATCTATTTTTTATAAAAAATTATGAAAAGAACTACAGTGAAAACTGATCCCTGTACTTATGTTATTTTTGGTGCAACTGGAAATTTATCGCGCATTAAATTAATGCCAGCGTTGTATCATCTGGACATAGAAAATCGCCTGGATAAAGACACCAAAATTATTGCTATTGGTCGTCGCCCCTGGGGTAACGATAAATGGATCTCTGAAGTGCGTGTCATGCTGGAAGAGAAGGCTCGCGGTGGTGTTGATGAGAAAGTATTTAAACGCTTTGTCGGTCGTCTGCAATATCATAAAGGCGATTTGCAACAGGCTGAGTGTTATAGTAGTTTGGCAACCTTATTGAGTGATGCTCAGCAATTTCCACAAAATATTGCTTTTTACCTGGCGATTAATCCTGAAGACTTCAGTTCGGTCATCGAGCGCTTGAGTGTGCCGAACTTACTAGAAGAAAAGCAATTTTGGCGCAGAGTGGTGATTGAAAAGCCGTTTGGTACGGACCTGGAAAGCTCACGTTCGTTACAAAATAAAATCAGCAAATATTTGCGTGAAGAGCAAATTTATCGTATCGACCATTATCTGGGTAAAGGTATGGTGCAAAACGTATTAGTTTTCCGCTTTGCCAATGCCATGCTAGAGCCTTTATGGAACCGTAATTATATCGATCATATCCAGATTACGCATTCAGAGAAATTAGGCATAGGTAGTCGTGGTGCTTATTATGACCATACCGGTGCAATGCGCGATATGTTGCAAAGTCATTTATTGCAGTTACTGACTCTAGTAGCGATGGAGCCGCCTGTTTCCATGAATGCGGAAGATTTACGCGATGAAAAAGTAAAAGTCCTAAAATCTATCCGCCCGATTCCCGAAGAAGCGGTTCATGCCCAGTCATTTCGCGCGCAGTACGCCCCTGGTAGCATAGAAGGAGAAGAGGCGAATGGTTATTTACAAGAAGAGGGTATTCCTGAAAATAGTGTGACTGAAACTTATGCTGCCATGAAGCTCTATATAGATAACTGGCGGTGGCGCGGTGTGCCAATTTACCTGCGCACCGGAAAGCGTATGGAAAAGACCCAGTCCAGTATTTCCATCTGCTTTAAACATGCACCATCACAACTGTTTAAAAATACCAAAGCGGAAAAAATTAACCAGAACTGGTTGCTCCTGGGTATTCAACCAGAAGAATGTATCCGCATGGAAATGACGGTTAAAGAGCCTGGTCTGGAAATGAAAACCAGAGTGAGTAATCTGAATGCCAGTTTTCGTAATGAAGATGAGCAGCCCTCAGATGCTTACGAAGATTTGTTGCTTGATGTGATTGAAGGCGATCGTTCCCTATTTTTACGTTATGACGAAGTTGAGCATGCGTGGAAAATTGTAGAGCCGATCCTTAATAAATGGGCGGTTGAACGTGATTATATCGAAACTTATCCGGCAGGCTCGTGGGGGCCAAACGAACGTCGTTTGTTTGACAAAGACAGCCAGCACTGGCGCAATACTTTGCGGGAAGAGCAATGACCCAAATCGTAAACTGGAAGCCGTATGATTCAATTGACCAGTTAGCAGAAGCGGCATGTCAGCGTGTATTAGACGCAGCAGACAACGCGATCATAGCGCACGATTCGTTTAAACTGGTTTTAGCCGGAGGCACTGCGCCTGTGAAGGCCTATCAGCTTTTGGCAGCTAAGCCAGCAGACTGGAGTAAATGGCATATTTACTACGGTGATGAGCGTTGTTTGCCGGTTGATGATAGCGAGCGCAACAGCCTGGTTGCTGAGAAAAAATGGCTGGATCTAGTCGCTATTCCTAAGGAACAGATTCATCGGATACCCGCTGAATTAGGCGCTGGAATAGGTGCCGAACAATATGCGCAAGATGTTGCTGCAGCAGGGACATTTGATCTGGTATTGCTGGGCATGGGAGAGGATGGCCATACTGCCAGCTTATTTCCAGGGCATGTACACAATGTTGATGAACTGACTCATGCGGTACATAATTCGCCTAAACCACCGGCTGACCGGGTAACGATCAGTGCCAAAGCACTAAGTAATACGGTAGAGCTAATTTTTATAGTTTCCGGTGATAAGCAGGAGGCACTGGCTGCATGGAAAAATAAGCAAGATATTCCAGTAACACATCTATGTCCAGCTTCTGGTGTTGATGTATTATTGAGCGTTTAATAAGTACTAAAGAAATCAGATAAATCAGTATTAGGGCGGTGCTTTAGTCCTTAGGTGTCGTGCCGGGCAGCTTAACGCGCCGCCCTACAAACTGTTTGATTTTCTATTCATCTGACTGCGCATGTTTATGTGCAGCAGTTTTATTCAAACATCAAAGTTAAATAATTAAAATAACTCTGAACTTAAGGAGACTATAAATGAAAGCTTGTGAATCATCTACAACCCAGGAAGAACACCGCGTCAATATTGGCCGCAATCATAAAAGCATAGCCCCGTGGCGAAGAGGAGTAGGGTTGGTACTGGTTTATTTGCCAATCCTCACCTGGCCTTTTGTCATTACCAGTGCACTATTGTCGTATTACCATTTAAAAATGGTGGGCGCTGAAAACTTGAAAACCCTATTTGATTTTCTACCAGAAAGAAAAACGCATCGCTATAATCTAAAAAATCAGATTACCATGGATGCCAGTTTTTTCTTAAGTCTGGCACAAACACGGCTATACTGGATTTTAAACTGTACCTGGTATTGCCCGGTTAGCGTGGGCCTGTTTGAGTGGCATGCCTACCTGGTAAAGCTAATTGAAAACTGGTGGTGTCCGTTTAATCATGGCAGAAAACAAGGCTATGATAATGCCAAAATAGACCAGTCTTTCTGGCACATCTATCCGGAAGACGAAGTGAAACTGCATCAGGATGATCTCGAAAATCCAATATGGAATGAGAGCTGTAGTCAGTGTAAAGGTGGAGATGACGAAAAGTAAAAACGCCTTCCTCTCTTAAAGAGAGAGTGAAAGTATCCAATGTAGACTGTGGTTGAGGGACGAAACCCGACAAAGTGAAAGCTGGGGCTGCACAGGTTCCATCCCAGCCTACAGGGGCTGGTTATCTGGATTAATGGCTAATACTCTCACTATCTCTAAAGGTCTGGGCTCCATTGATTTATTCCTCGTGAATTCTTAAGCAGGAGTAATAATTATGAGCAGCTGTTGCAACGACCCAACAGAAATCCCTAAATTAGATCCCAGAGACATAGTTCGCGAGCAAACCCGGCATGGTAATTTGCTCAGAGAGCTTTTTACCGGCGACCCAGAAAAACTTATGCTCTATGAGCTGCGTGAGGCAAATGCCTATCTTAGAGGGCTGGCAGCATTACGAGCGCATTATCCCTCGGTTCGCCTAGTAGCAATAGCATTGTTAGAAGAACCTAGCCTATCCGTTTTACATCGCATTGCTGATCAAGAACCCGAATCAGAGATTGGTATAGCGGCAAAATCTCAGCAGCAAAAATGGCAATGATAAAGCTAATTATAACCGGCGGAACTATAGATAAACATTACAATGAGCTAAACGGCGAATTGTCTTTCCCAGAAACTCATATCCCGGGCATGCTAAAGCAGGCGCGATGTACTGCAGAAATTGACGTGCAGCAGTTAATGCTAAAAGACAGCCTGAAAATGACTGAGGATGACTGTGAGCAGATAAAGAAAAGCTGTCTGGCCAGTGATGCACAACAAGTTATCATAACCCACGGTAGCGACACCATGGTTGACACCGCAAAATATCTAGCTCAAACAATACAGGAAAAAACCATCGTGTTGTTCGGCGCAATGATTCCTTATTCCATAAAACAGTCCGATGCCATGTTTAATCTGGGAAGTGCCATAATAGCAGTGCAGCTATTGCCTGCAGGTATTTATATTACAATGAATGGCAAAGTATTTGATTGGGATAAAGTTTTAAAAGACAAGCAGGCAGGGGATTTTAGAGCCTCGGACGTGTAAGTTGTTTGTCGCACTCAGCCCCAATATAGGATGGGTTGAGGCGCGAAACTCATCATCTCTGATATGAGGGCTCACTGGTTTTATAATAAAACTGATTGATTACCGAATTAATATAATTTGTTTATTTACAAACTGCTGTATTGCTTCTATTGCTGAGCTTTCTAACGATTCATCAGAATTTTCGGGCAGAATCTTAGATAGACAGTCAGCAATATTTATCGTTTGTTGCTCTTGTAATGTATGCAGTAAAAAATAACTCATGATCGAGAGTTCGATAAAATTTACCTGATCGTCACTATCGCGGTAAACGACTAGGTAATAGGGTTGTTCCGGAGCCTGTAATGGCAGGTAGTCGGGGGAAATCTTATGCACCGGAAATTGGTAAGCTAAAGGCCAGGCGAGAGGTGAGAGGCTGATGGTTTGTGAAAAATCAGCTATCGTCTGAGTGCCTGTGGCGGTTGTCTCTTCCTGAGAAATTGATAAAGCCATTTCTACCCATTCATAATGAGCGAGCTCGAGCATAAAGGGGTAATCATCTGCGATGGTCTCTCTTTCATTTTGCAGATAAGCGATAAACTCTTCAGGAATTTCCGAAAAATAGGGGGTGGTGCTAGGGTGATGGGCAAAAAAATCCTGTGTCAGCCGTTGCCATTGGTTATCATTGAAAATCTTGCGTAACACTGGAAAGTTACTGGATAAAAAGCTTTCTACATTATTAAAAAATAATGATCGGTACATCTGCATTCGTTCTGGCTTAACGTCTTCCGGACAGGGGAATGCGGTGGGGTCGCGGATGTAATTGGAAAATTCAGCCTGTTTCGCTTTAAAGTCTACGCTATGCGGAAAGTTGCTCATTTTGTCTGTGCCAGGCCTGTTGAATAGATTGAATGGTGCTCACTTCACGCTGTAATTCTGCAATATCGGGTATATTAAAGTCTCTTTCCAGTAGGGTCGGAAATACACCATAAAGCTGATAGGCTTTGCCCAGTAATTTCCAGACAGGGTCGATGACTTCAGCTCCATGTGTATCAACCAGAAAATCATCTGCTTCTACATAGTGGCCAGCTATATGTGCATAACTGATACGTTCGGCAGGAATGGCCTGGAGAAACTCTTCCGCATTGTAGCCATGATTGACGCTGTTCACATAGATGTTGTTGAGGTCTAACAATACATCACAGTCTGCCTCGGCGACAACGGCATTGAAAAATTCAATTTCAGACATTTCCTGCCCGGGGGCGGCATAGTAGGAGACGTTTTCAATCGCTATTTTTTGTTCCAGAATATCCTGTACTCGCTGAATACGCTTTGCGACGTGATGTACGGCTTCTTCTGTAAAAGGAATAGGCATTAGATCGTAAAGATGTCCTGCGTGGCTACAGTAGCTTAGGTGTTCGCTATAAAATTTGATTTTATGCGCGCGCATAAAGTCTTTTAAATTGCGTACAAATTCTTCGTCCAGTGGGTCTGTGCTACCAATAGATAGGGATAAACCATGACAGACAAAAGAGTAGCGTTCGGTCATGGCGTTAAATTGCCGACCGAGCTTTCCGCCTAGTGTCATCCAGTTTTCAGGAGCAATCTCATAAAAACTGACGTTGTCTAAGGGTGTTGCCAGTGCTTGTTCAATAAAGGAGCGGCGCAAACCAAGGCCTGCGTCATGAACAAGGTTTTGTGTGTGTCGCATGATATTCCTTTATTGTTATGGGTTAAATTGCTGACGAAAACTACAGTAGGGAGCGGTTTTAGCTCGCCAATATTCAAAACAAGGATAAGAGCTGGCTAAAGCCGCACCTATATCCCAGGTCCATATTTAGTTGTGGATATAGAGTGCTAGCCTTGGGCTTCTAGGGGCTTATAAAAAACATTAGCTTCACTCATAGGTTAAGTGGGTGTTTTTTTATAAGTCCATTAAGAGCCAAAGGGTGGCGTTCTATGTCGGCGCTCTAAGTGCGGATTTGAGTATATGATGGTTTAAAATTATAGCCTTTTCTGTTTTAAAAAGGCAGGCTTATTTGTTGCATTGTTTATGTGTTAAAATATTCGGTTAATTATTTAATTAGTGATCATCGTTTTCGTATAACTCATGCAAAGTCAATTTAACACCGATAATTTAAGAATTCGAGAGACCAAAGAGGTTATGGCGCCGGTACAGGTTCATGAAGAGTTGCCGTTAACTGAATTAACCGCTAAAACTACTACTGAGGCTCGCGCAGCTGTGCATGATATTTTAATGGACCAGGATGATCGTTTGTTGGTAATCGTTGGGCCTTGCTCTATTCATGATACCAAAGCAGCCCTTGAATATGCACAAAAGTTAAAAGCGCTGAAAGATGAGTTACAGCAGGACCTGCATATTGTTATGCGCGTTTACTTTGAGAAGCCTCGTACTACGGTGGGCTGGAAAGGGTTGATTAATGATCCGGATATAGATGATAGCTTTAATATCAATAAAGGCCTGCGTATTGCGCGTAAATTATTACTGGATCTGAATGCTTTGGGTATTCCCGCAGCCACCGAATATCTGGATTTAATTACCCCGCAGTACATTTCTGATTTGATAGCCTGGGGAGCAATAGGCGCAAGAACTACCGAAAGTCAATGTCATAGAGAACTGGCTTCTGGTTTATCCTGTCCTGTCGGCTTTAAAAATGCCACCGATGGCACGATTGCGATTGCCAATGACGCTATTAATGCAGCGATGCGCCCGCATCATTTCTTGTCGGTTACCAGAGCAGGGCATTCGGCAATTTTTTCCACCACGGGTAATGAAGATGCACACATCATTTTACGTGGCGGCAGCGATGGCCCTAATTATGATGCAGTCAGTGTCGATCAGGTCGCTCAAAGCATGCAAAAGGCAGATTTAAAAGCTAATATCATGATTGATTTGAGTCATGCCAATAGTTTAAAACAATGTCAGCGTCAGTTACTGGTTGCTGAGGATGTTGCTGAACAAATAGCCGGTGGTGATCAGCGTATTATGGGCGTTATGATTGAAAGCCATCTAAAATCCGGGCGACAAGATGTGGTGCCAGGGCAGCCACTGGTTTATGGGCAAAGCATTACCGACGGCTGTATAGACTGGGCTGATACGGAGATTTTGCTTAAGGATTTAGCGCTTGCGGTACAAAAAAGAAGAACTGTAAAAAACTAACAGGAACCAAAGAATGAATGTTTATGTAAATGGCGAAACTAGGCAATATGCCGAAGATATTAACGTGGCGGATATTGTTAGCGAACTGGGTTTAGCCAATAAGCGTATTGCCGTTGAATTGAACAAAGAAATTTTACCCTTTGATCAATACGCTGTAACCACTGTTAAAGCTGAAGATAAACTTGAAGTTGTTCAGGCAATAGGTGGAGGGCAGGAAGATAGTTTTACCGTCGCTGGTCAACAATATAAGTCACGCTTATTAGTTGGTACGGGTAAATACAAGGATATGCAGGAAACTCGCCTAGCGATTGAGGCGAGTGGAGCAGAGATTGTTACGGTAGCGATAAGACGCACGAATATTGGTCAAAATCCTAATGAGGAAAATTTATTAGATGTTATTTCACCTGATGAATATACGATTTTACCTAACACAGCAGGTTGCTTTACGGCTGAAGATGCAGTCAGGACTTGTCGTTTGGCGCGTGAATTATTGCACGGACATAAACTGGTTAAACTAGAGGTTCTGGCGGATCAGAAAACCTTATTACCCGAGATCGTTCAGACCCTGGCAGCGGCAAAGATATTGGTTAAAGATGGCTTTGATGTCATGGTTTATACTAACGATGACCCTATTATTGCTAAGCGCCTGGAAGAGATAGGCTGTGTTGCAGTTATGCCACTTGCAGCCCCGATTGGTTCGGGTCTGGGCGTGCAAAATCCCTATAATATTCTGACCATTGTTGAGAATGCTAATGTCCCTATTTTAGTGGATGCGGGTGTTGGTACGGCATCAGATGCTGCTATCGCAATGGAGTTGGGTTGCGCTGGCGTATTAATGAATACGGCGATTGCTGACGCACAAAACCCAGTATTAATGGCGTCGGCAATGAAAAAAGGGATCCAGGCAGGGAGGGAAGCCTTTTTGGCCGGGCGTATACCCAGGAAGCGCTTTGCATCAGCTTCTTCACCCTTAGATGGCCTGATTGGGTAAGCATTTTGGCCACACTGGAAAACGGGCAGGATGCTCCAAGAATAAAGAGCTTTATTCGCCGCATTGGGCGAATGACAGACGCGCAGAGACTGGCGCTGGATACGCTTTGGGAAAAATACTGCCTGAATCATCAGCAGTCCTGTAATTTTGCAGCAGTTTTTGGGCGTCGCGCGCCTGTCGTTCTGGAAATAGGCTTCGGGAATGGTGAGAGCCTAGCGCAAACAGCGGCAGCCAATCCCGATAAAGATTATATCGGCATCGAGGTGCATAAGCCTGGTGTTGGTAATTTATTAGCGCAACTGGAAAGGCAAGACATTACTAATGTTAGAGTCTTTTACCATGATGCAATAGAAGTTTTAGAAAGCTGTATTCCAGCGAATGGCTTATCTGCTGTACATTTATTTTTTCCAGATCCCTGGCATAAAAGAAAGCATCATAAAAGGCGTATTGTACGCCCCAGCTTTGTGCATTTAATAGCGCAGAAACTGGTTGCAGGAGGATATTTCCATGCGGCAACTGACTGGCAGCATTATGCCCAGCATATGTTGAAAATTTTGGCAGTGGCTGATCAATTTACTAATCAAAGTAGCGATCAAAGTTATTGCCCAAGACCGGATTATCGGCCCTTAACAAAATTTGAACAAAGAGGTTTGCGTCTGGGGCACGGTGTCTGGGATTTGATTTTTATGCGGCGTTAAGTAATTTACAGTTGTTAGGCTACAATTTACTAAAACTAAATTAAACAGTTTTTTGCTTAATTTAATAGCAGTGATAAAGGCAAGAGAAGTATGGGATTTAAAGCGCAGTTACATGAATATGCTCAATGGCGAGATGAAGTGGCCAAGGCTATTGAAATGTATCGTGACTGGTGTGATCGCCATGACCTAAAGGAGGTGCATCATAGTGTGGCTTTGTTAAGGATACTTGATGCCCTAAAAAACGAGCGTATTACACTAGCGTTTACTGCAGAATTTTCGCGTGATAAAACTGAATTAATCAATGCCCTGTTTTTTGCTGAAATGGGATTCAGGCTTTTGCCTGCAACGACAGACCATACGATGATGTGTCCAGCAGAATTGTTTTATGACGCTGCAGACCTCAATTACATACGCCTGCTGGATATAGAAACCCGAATTGAAGAAACTTCGTTGATGGAGTTTCGGAAAAATTCTGTTAACTGGAAGCAAATTGAGCTGGATTTTACTTCACCTGCACAAATGCAGAAAGCATTAGCAGAATTGCTTGCGGTTAAAAAAGTGTCCCAAGAACATGCTCAGAATTTGGGCTTGTGGAATGAAATTGAGATTAACGGGCTGGGCTTACTGGATGCAGAAGAAATAGAGGTTCCTTGTTGGCGGTATGCTTTAATCAACCTCTCACATCCTTTATTAAAGCAAGGCTTATGCATTCTAGATGCGCCAAGTCTAAGCTCTTTGAGAGTCGAACCTGAATTAACCTTGAATATATTACCCGGCGCAGAGGCTATTATTTTTGTTCTTGCCACGGATAGAGGTGTAACCAAAAGTGGTTTTAAAGTATGGCGAAACTATATTACTACCGCTTTAGGTCGGGTTAAGGTAGAGTTTGCTGTTGTCATGAATAAAATTGATACCCTATGGGATGATCTAGAGGGTGATGCTTCAGTTGTAGAGCACGTTAGCAAAGTGGTTGAGCTGTTAGACCTTGATGAGCCACTGGTTTTCCCAGTTTCTGCCAAACAAGCATTAGTCGCTAAAATTAAGTCGGATGCAGATTTACTGAAAAAAAGTCGTTTAGCTAGTCTAGAGTCATATTTGTCGAATAACGTTTTGCTTCATCGGCGCAAGGTATTGAAACAAGCAGTAACAAATAATATAGGATTGTTACTGAATGAATCTTTAGGTTTAAGCGAGGAAAAATATAAAAACGCATTAGAGCAACTGGATGAATTTAAGAAGGTAGATTGTGATAATGCCGAATTAATGAGTAAATTGTTGATTGAAACCCGTGAGCGTCAACAAAGCTATTTGCTTAATGTGGAAAATTTTCAATCTAGTCATCAGGTTTTTGTAGTGCAAGCCAAAGCCTTGGTAAATTCATTATCTAGAACAAAAGTTGATGCAGTAATACAAAATAGCAAAGATGAATTAACTAAAAGTCTTACTACTTATCGGTTGAAGCTGAAAATTCAAGCGTTATTTGATGATTTACGGGGTTTATTGCATGAGGCAGTTGAGACCAGCAATGAAACTCGAGATCTGATGAAAGAAATTCACAAGAAATTTGGTAATGAATATGGTTTTTCGAAGGATGAACCAAATTTATTCAGTATGAGTGAATATCAGTTTCAGTTAGAGCTCATATTAGAAGAAGGCGAGATTTTTCGATCCAGCACCAAGACAACCCTGACAAAGCAATCGGTTGTGGTAAAAAAACTTTATACCGTTATTATCTCTCGAGTTCGTGTCGTATTTGATATGGCTCATCAAGATGCAAATCAATGGAGTAAGCGTGTTTTTGTCCCTCTGGTAAAGCAAATCAAAGAGCATAAAAAGCAAATAGACAGTCGCTTGCATATGTTGCGCAAAATTAGCGGATCTAAAGAAGGTGTCGCTGAAAATATACAATTTCTTGAGGCGCAGCTAGTGTCTCTAGTAAAGCAGTACACAGAATTACAGAAGATTATTAGTGGGATTAAAATTGATGGCTATACTAGGAGGCTGTCCAAGAATAGAGACCCTACTACGGAAAAATCCCTTTTGGCCATTTTTCCCGAACATTATCGTTAAAGAGAGCAACTATTCGCCTCAAATGTTCGAAAAAACTGACTCAAAAAGGCTTTCCCTCGCTACGGCTTCTATTCTCGGACAGCCCCTAGTCATTAAGCGGGCAATAATGCTTGCAAGGTATTATCCATGATCACTCGTAGCAAATTAACATAGCTGGAGTAGGTGCGTTACCCTCCCTTATTCCGCAGGCTATTTATAGTCATCTGTCTTTTATTTAGCACATTAAACAGGAGTGCTTTGTGCATATTCATATTTTAGGTATTTGCGGTACATTTATGGGTGGGCTTGCCTTGATTGCAAGAGAACTAGGGCATACGGTCAGTGGTTCCGATCAAAATGTCTACCCCCCTATGAGTACGCAATTAGCTGAGCAAGGCATACAGTTAATGCAGGGCTATAAAGCTGAAAACCTCGATAGCAAGCCCGATCTGGTGGTGATTGGCAATGCCATGTCGCGCGGTAATCCAGAAGTCGAAGCGGTTTTAAATCAGGGATTAAAATATACTTCTGGCCCGCAGTGGCTAGCTGACTATGTATTGCAGGATAAATGGGTTTTAGCCGTTGCAGGTACCCATGGCAAGACCACCACTAGTAGTATGCTGGCCTGGGTTCTGGAACAGCAGGGTTTTAAACCAGGCTTTTTAATTGGTGGAATCCCGATGAATTTTGGCATTTCGGCACGTTTAGGGGAGACCAGTTTTTTTGTTATTGAAGCAGATGAGTATGATTCTGCATTTTTTGATAAGCGCTCCAAGTTTGTGCATTATCGCCCACGCACAGCGGTGTTAAATAATCTGGAATTTGATCATGCCGATATTTTTGATGATCTAGCCGCTATTCAGCGTCAGTTTCATCACCTGGTTAGAACTATCCCCGGTGAGGGGCTTATTATTTGCCCCGAAGCAGATAAAAATATTCAAGATACTTTGGGTATGGGCTGCTGGACGCCTGTGCAGCAAACTGCAATTAATCAGGCTGCCGCGTGGCAGGCGCAACTGCTTAAAGAAGATGGTAGTCAATTTAGTGTTATCTTTGACCAGGAAGTGCAAGGAGAGGTGGAATGGCAATTGACGGGCTTGCATAATGTCTACAATGCTCTGGCTGCGATTGCAGCGGCGCGGCATATCGGCATATTGCCCAGTGCTGCCATTGCGGCCTTAGAGCAATTTAAAAGCGTGAAGCGGCGCATGGAAGTGATTGCGCAACTAAAGGGAGTAACGATCTATGATGACTTTGCCCACCATCCTACGGCGATCAAGATGACTCTGGAAGGCTTGCGTAAACACGTCGGGTCGGAAAAAATCATTGCTGTGCTAGAGCCGCGCTCAAATACCATGCGTATGGGCGTACACCGTAAAGCACTTGCCGAGTCATTAGCGCTGGCAGATCAAGCGCTTATTTATCAGCCCGAAGATCTGGGTTGGGATTTAAGCGAACTCAAAGATTATGCCGAAAATATTCAGTTGTGCAATTCGATTGATGTCATCATCAGTAAGCTAGCTTCCGAAGTCCAGCCAGATAGTCATTTTTTAATGATGAGTAATGGTGGTTTTGGTGGTATTTATCAGCGCTTAAAAGAGGAGCTTTAAGCTTAAGTCTTAGGCTACTCATGTCATTGTCCCATCGGTGCTTAAAGCTTACAGGAATACTTGACCATTACAGTGTATGCTGACCCTTTTGTGAGGCTTCGCGTCACAAAGCTCGCATGTTTCTGTATGACTCTAACAAAGACTGAATAAACCTGATATTTATAAGGCATGTCATACAGCTGTCATATTTTCTGTAGATAATAGTTAAATATTAATTTGAAAATGTGAGTTTAAAATGAGAATGACTTCTAAAGTGAAATCTTTTGTCACTGCCGCCGGGTTTGTTTCGGTAAGCCTGCTATCTAATTCTGTAGTGGCTGTGCAAACTGTTGACCCTGGTCTTGCTGAATATAAAAAAGAAAGTGGTGTTGCCGGTAACCTATCCAGTGTCGGTTCTGATACTTTAGCAAACCTGATGACCTTATGGGCTGAGTCATTCAAGCGCTACTATCCTAATATTAATATTCAGATTCAGGCGGCAGGATCCTCTACAGCACCACCTGCTTTAACAGAAGCGACAGCCAATATTGGCCCGATGAGTCGTAAAATGAAAGACAAGGAACTGGATGCTTTTGAAAAAAAGTATGGCTATAAACCCACCGCTGTCCCGGTTGCGATAGATGCTTTAGCGGTTTATGTGAACAAAGATAATCCCATCGAAGGCATGACGATTGCCCAGGTTGATGCAATCATGTCGTCTACACGTAAATGTGGCTATCCAACCGATATCGCTACCTGGGGTGATGCGGGCTTAACTGACTCCTGGGCGAATAAAAGTATTCAGTTATACGGACGTAACTCAGTATCAGGCACTTACGGATATTTCAAGAAAAAAGCGCTCTGTAAGGGTGACTTCAAAAATAATGTTAATGAACAGCCTGGTTCGGCATCAGTCGTGCAATCAGTTTCGACATCATTAAATGGTATTGGTTATTCTGGTATTGGTTATAAGACATCAGGTGTTAAAGCACTTGCTTTAACTAAAAAAGAAGGTTCGCCTTTTATTGCGGCGACCTCTGAAAACGCATTATTAGGTAAATACCCGTTAGCTCGTTTCTTATATGTTTACGTTAATAAGAAGCCCAATCAGCCTTTAGCGCCATTAGAAAGAGAATTTATCAAAATGGTACTGTCTAAAGAAGGTCAGCAGATTGTTATTAAAGACGGTTATATTCCTTTGCCAGCGTCTGTAGTCGAGAAGAAACTGGTGGAACTGCAATAGTTTCTGGAGACTTTGAGGTATGGATAAGAATAAGGAAATAGGGATATTTAAGATAAGGATATGGTGTGGCAGGGATGCCTTCCACACAGTTTTTCGAGCCCTGCTATTTGCTATGTGAATTTGATGCGGGGGTGTCGAGAAAAAAACTAAAAGCCGGGATTCATAATAAATGGGTCGCGGTTTTTTTGACTAGAGCATGTCACATTTTTGTCATATAAGGATTGTACAATAATAGATTAATTCGTGAATCATGCAATAATCCTTATTTATGACAGCATCTAGAATTCAGGTAAGTGCCGCTTATCAAAAGTGGCGCAAGATAAAAGACCAGCTAGCCCGTTATGCTATTGTTACAGGCGGTCTGGGTGTTATTGTCGCCATAGGCTTGATATTCTTTTATTTGATGTATGTGGTTTATCCGCTATTTGTTTCTGCAGAGGCGCATGAGCTAGCCCGGTATCAAGTACCAGAAGCATCAGCCGGAAAAACTCTGTTCTTAATTAGCGAAGAGCAAAATGAAGTTGCAGTGCGTTTTACCGATCAAGGCAAGGCTGTTTTTTTTGCAGTCGATTCCGGTGCGGTGCTTAAAACCGAGTCGGTGGGTGTGCCTGATGGTGTGGCTATAACCAGTTTTACTGTAGGTTCGCCCGCGCAAGGATTTGTCGTATACGGACTGGATAATGGCGGTGTGATTGTGGTCAGGCACAGATATCGCATCACCTACCCGAATGATAAGCGCTTAATTACACCTCAATTAAAATTTCCTTTAGGTAGAGAGGCTTTGCAGATTGACCCGCAAGGGCAGGCAATTATCGATATTGCTTTTAGGTCTAATGAATCGGGCTCAACCTTTGCCGCAAGAACCGCAGATCAGCGGGTTTTATTAACTAATTTCTCTAAAGAAGAATCTCTTTTTGCTGATGATGACAGTTTTGAGCGTATTGACGCTACATTAGATGTGAATGCTGAAAATCTAGCATATCTGTTGTTAGACAAAGAACAGCGTAACCTGTACCTGTCAACTCAGGATGGCGATTTAAGCCTGTTTAATATCAGTGATAAACAGCATCCAGTTCTGGTCCAGCATACGCAGATTATGAATGTTGGTGAACAACTGACCAGCCTGGTTTTTTTAACCGGTGAGTTATCATTACTGGCAGGCGACAATAAAGGCTTTGTTAGTCAATGGAGTCTGGTGCGAGATGCCATGAATCATTACTCTTTGCAAAAATTGCGTGTCTTTAAGGTCTCCGAGCTACCGGTGATGGCAATTGCTGCTGAACAGCGGCGCAAGGGGTTTATGGTGATTGATGCAGACGGTGTTGCAGGGGTTTATCATTCGACGGCAGAAAGGCAATTACTGACCGAGAAAGTGATCTCGGCAGTGCCCGAATTATTGGTGATTGCACCCAGAGCCAATGCCTTTCTGTTAGAAGATAGCGAGGGCATGATCGAAGTCTGGGCTATTGATAATGAGCACCCGGAAGTCTCGATAAAATCGATCTGGCAGGAAGTCTGGTATGAAAGCTATCCACAACCTGATTATATCTGGCAGTCCTCGTCTTCAAATAATGACTTTGAGCCTAAATATAGCTTGACGCCACTCGTTTTTGGAACTTTAAAAGCCGCTTTTTATGCCATGTTACTCGCTGTTCCATTGGCTATTATGGGCGCGATTTATACCGCTTATTTTATGGCCGCGCCTTTGCGCAGAGTGGTCAAGCCTAGTATTGAAATTATGGAAGCGCTACCTACCGTTATTCTGGGGTTTCTGGCGGGACTTTGGCTGGCTCCTTTTATTGAGGAGCATTTAATGGCGGTGTTTAGTATTACCTTGGTGTTGCCTGTCGCTGTGTTGCTGTTTGCTTTTTCCTGGCAATTTTTGCCAGAGAAATTACGCTTAAAAGTCCCTGAGGGTTATGATGCTGCCCTATTAATTCCGGTGATTTTACTGGCAACGTTATTTGCATATAAGATCAGTGCTCCGTTAGAAATGCTGTTATTTAACGGTAATATTATAGGTTGGTTTAATAATGAGTTAGGCATAGGCTACGATCAGCGTAACTCACTGGTCGTAGGAATCGCCATGGGTTTTGCAGTGATCCCAACGATTTTCTCAATTACTGAAGATGCTATTTTCAGTGTGCCCAAACATTTAAGTGTCGGTTCTTTAGCCCTGGGTGCAACACCTTGGCAAACCATGACCAGGGTAGTCATATTAACAGCTAGCCCAGGTATTTTTTCTGCGGTTATGATCGGCTTAGGGCGTGCTGTAGGCGAAACCATGATTGTCTTAATGGCTACCGGTAATACGCCGGTGATGGACTTAAGTGTGTTTCAGGGTATGCGTACCTTGTCCGCTAATATTGCGGTTGAAATGCCAGAGTCTGAAGTGGGGAGCACGCACTATCGCGTGTTATTCTTAGCGGCACTGGTATTGTTCAGTTTTACTTTTGTTTTTAATACACTGGCTGAATTAATACGTCAGCGGTTACGTGAGAAATATAGCTCATTATGATAATTGATTATAGAAGTACTATGTATAGGATATCGCTATGATTCGTGCATGGTTTAAAACTGGTGCGCCCTGGGTCTGGCTAAATGCTGCTGCTGTGAGCTTAAGTTTAATCATGGTGTTTGGTTTATTGGTTTTAATCGCTGTACGTGGGCTAGGGCATTTCTGGCCTGCACAAGTCGCCGGATTTGAATATGTGGAAAAAGGCAGCAAGCAGGCGAGCACCGTTATCGGTGAAATAGTCGAGCAGCAAGTCCTTAAACCTGAGCTTGCAAAGGCCGCTGGTTATACGCCTGAGCAGGCAGCACAAGGCTTAACACAGTATTTGGTAAAAACAGGCAATAGAGATATCAGTGGTATGGATTTTCGCTGGTTGCTGGGTAAGGATATAAAGCAAACAGATTATCCTGAAAATTTAATGGTAATGGAACGCCGTGAATGGGGGAATTTCTACGGGTACTTACAAAGCATTAAGCAAGATGGCACAGTTGTTGCCCAAGGGACAGGGGCCTGGGTTTCTCTGGATGCCCGTATGCAGCGGACACTGGATATATTTGCGCAAATTAAAGATATAGAAAAACATGATATTGGTGCCATCAATTATCAACTGGAACGATTACGTCTAAAACAACGAAAATTTGAATTAGAAGACAAGCTTGATGCGCAGGCAAAACGAAGCATAGCCGCTGAGAAAGCAGGGTTTGAAAAAAAGTATCAAGCCCTACAGGCTAATTTAGCAGCGCTTAATCAGAAAATTAGGCGTGATAGCCTAGTGGCTAAAACAGCTAATGGGCAGGAAGTAGAGATAGCGCTGGAAAAAGTGGTGCTTTATTATCAGCCGAATGCGATGAATATTGTGCAGAAAATAGGGCATTATTTTAGTAAAGTCTGGGAGTTTTTAAGTGATGATCCGCGCGAGGCCAATACCGAAGGCGGGGTTTTTCCTGCAATTTTTGGTACGGTAATGATGGTGATGATTATGGCCGTTATCGTCACTCCTTTGGGTGTGATTGCCGCCGTGTATATGCGTGAATATGCTAAGCAAGACGTTATGACGCGAATTATTCGTATTGCAGTCAATAACCTGGCAGGTGTGCCGTCTATTGTGTATGGTATTTTTGGCCTGGGTTTCTTTGTTTATATTCTGGGTGGCAATATAGATGCTCTGTTTTTTCCGGAAGCCTTGCCAGCTCCTACTTATGGAACCCCTGGGATGTTGTGGGCATCATTGACTCTGGCATTATTGACCTTGCCTGTGGTGATTGTTTCTACCGAAGAAGGTTTATCGCGTATTCCTAAATCTATACGCGAAGGCAGCCTGGCTTTAGGCGCAACCAAGGCAGAAACCTTATGGCGCACAGTATTGCCGATGGCTAGCCCTGCCATGATGACAGGTTTGATTTTAGCTGTCGCCAGAGCAGCAGGTGAGGTTGCTCCGTTAATGTTAGTCGGGGTTGTAAAATTAGCACCCACACTGCCCATGGACGGTAATTTTCCCTTTATGCACCTGGATAGAAAATTTATGCATCTGGGTTTTCATATTTATGATGTTGGTTTTCAGAGCCCTAATGTCGAGGCGGCAAGGCCTTTGGTATATGCGACGGCTTTATTGTTAGTGATGGTTATTATCGGCTTGAATTTATTTGCTGTCAGTATAAGAAACCGATTAAGAGAAAAATATAGAGCGTTAGAAAATTAATAAGGAGCGAGGGTATTATTACACCCTTGCTCCTAAACTTATTAGGCTTGTTTATCACCATGAAGAACATGAAGGGTAGAATTTTTATCATTTGTCGAATAAGCTGATTGAGTAGTGGTTGAAAGTGAATAAGGCTTTCTTCATGCCCTTCATGGCACAAATAATTATTTAAATATAGTAAACGAGTAAGCCTATGAGTACCGAACCTACACGTACACATGCCATTGATATGAGTGCGATAGCACAACCGAGAGTGGCGAATACACCAGCGGGTAAAACCAGTATCGATATTCAGAACTTAAATCTGTTTTACGCTGATAAACAAGCGTTACACAATATTAATATGCAGATACCTGAAAAACAGGTGACCGCATATATAGGTCCGAGTGGTTGTGGGAAATCGACTTTGCTACGCTGTATTAACCGCATGAATGATTTAGTCGATAGCGCCAGAATCGAAGGTAATATCAGTATTGAAGGTGCAGATATCTATCGCCCCGGTGTTGATGTCGCTGAATTGCGCCGTCATGTCGGTATGGTATTTCAAAAGCCTAATCCTTTTCCTAAATCCATTTACGAAAACGTCGCTTATGGCTTGCGTATACAAGGCGTTAATGAGCGCAGAATTTTGGATGAGGCAGTAGAAAAATCATTGCGTGGCGCGGCGATATGGGATGAAGTAAAAGACCGCTTGCAAGATAACGCCTTGGGCTTGTCGGGCGGGCAGCAACAACGCCTGGTGATTGCGCGCGCAATTGCGATTGAACCGAGCATTTTATTGCTGGATGAGCCTTCATCTGCACTGGATCCGATTTCTTCCTTAAAAATTGAAGAACTGATCAATGAATTAAAAGAAACTTATACGATCGTTATTGTTACGCATAATATGCAACAGGCGGCGCGTGTCTCCGATTTTACCGCATTTATGTATATGGGTGATTTAATCGAATTTGACGAGACCAATACCATATTCACTAACCCTGCAAAGAAGCAAACTGAAGATTATATTACTGGACGCTACGGATAAATTACTATGGAAAAACAACATATAGGGAAACATATTTCTCATCAATTCAACGAAGATATTGAGAGTATTCGCAACAAAGTTCTGGTCATGGGCGGGCTGGTTGAGCAGCAAACAATCGATGCTGTTGAGGCCGTTACCCAGGGTAATATAGAGTTAGCCGAACAGGTCGTACAGAGTGATAAAACAGTTAATGCTCTGGAGCAGGAGATTGATGAGGACTGTTTGTTGATTATCGCTAAAAGGCAACCGGCTGCATTTGATTTGCGTTTATTAATTGGTGTTTCCAAGACTATTACTGACCTGGAACGCATTGGCGATCAGGCTGCACGTATCGCAGAAATGGCGTTTAAACTCGAAGAGAGTAACCGGGGAGCGTCGGATTACAGCGAATTGAAACACTTATCGGTACTGGTGAGAAATATTTTACATGATGCACTGGATGCTTTTGCCCGTTTAGATATTGAAAGCTCGGTTGAAATTTTGACTCGGGATAAAGAAATCGACCAGGAATATGTCAGTGTCTTTCGCCAGTTAACCCTGTCCATGATGGAAGATAATCGTAATATAAAGCGAGCATTAAATATTATGATCGCCATTCGTTCTCTGGAGCGGATCGGTGATCATGCCTGTAATGTTTGTGATTATGTGATTTATGCGGTTAAAGGTGAAGATGTGCGACATATGGAGCAAGATGAAATCAAGCGGGCGGTTTTAGGTAAGTAGGTTTTAGCCCCCTTAAGAACTTGACGCTAGTAGAAAGCGCTTGTTTCGTGATTTTCGAATATTTCGTGGTTTGTTTTTTAATATTACCTAGCCCTTGATTCGAGGCTATTCCTTAGCAATCTTTACTATATAATATAGCCATTCTAAATACTCTATTGACTAGGCTATGGATAAATTAACAGGAATGAAGGTATTTGTCAGCGTTGCCAGAGCGGGAAGCTTTGTCGGCGGCGCGAACGAAATGTCTATTTCCAGAGCGATGGCAACTAAACATATAGGTCAGCTGGAAAGCTACCTGGCGGCACGTTTATTTAATCGTACCACGCGTAGCCTGAGTTTAACCGATGTGGGTGGTTCCTATCTACAACGTTGCCAGGCAGTTTTGGCTGAGATAGAGGAAATGGAGGGTGCCGTTACCCAGCTGCATACCAACCCCAGAGGAAAGCTAAAAATCAGCGCGCCGAATGTGATTGGTTCTTTATATGTCGCGCCCGCTATTGCGGAGTTTCTAAACTTGCATAAAGATTTATCTGTTAATCTGATGTTGCAAAGTAGTTTTGGCGACCTGGTGGATGAAGGAGTTGATATTGCAATAGCCTTTGGTGACCTGAAAGATACCAGTCTGGTCGCTAAGAAAATAGCTAGCTCACCGCTGGTAGTCTGTGGCTCTAGTGGTTATTTTTCAGCTAATGGCATACCTCTGGTTCCTGAAGACCTGGCACAACACAGTTGTTTGGTGAATCATTCTCTTCCACCCAGAAATAAATGGAGCTTTAAAGGGCCGGATGGAAGAATGGAGGTGTCAGTGTCGGGACGTATGGAGGCTAATGCGGCTGACCCTATTCGTATTGCCGCAAAAAAAGACCTGGGTTTGGTGATGTTGCCTGAATATATTGTTGCTAGAGATATAGAAAAAGGACACTTGCGGGCTATCTTGCAGGATTATGCTTGTGAACCCATGGAAGTTCATGCGGTCTATCCACATCGTAAATATGTATCTGCTAAAGTGCGCACATTTCTGGTTTTTCTTGAAGAATGGATAAGAACGCGCTCAGCCTTTAATGGATAAGCAGCTAAGCTATAAATGGGATAAGGTTTATCAATCTGATGCGAGCAGCCCGGGAGAGCCTGTAGCCGTCTTATCTGACAACCTATTTTTATTGCCACAAAAAGGCACGGCTTTGGATTTAGCGAGTGGCTTAGGTGCAAATGCGCTGATTTTGGCTAAGCAGGGATTGACGACACAAGCGTGGGATATTTCAGCTATTGCTCTAGGCAGATTACAGCAGCAAGCAGATGCTCACGCCTTGCCTATTAACACTTTCACCCGAGAAATTACCCCAGATAGTTTTGCTTCTTGCTGTTTTGATGTGGTTGTTGTTAGTCGATTTCTTGACCGTTCGATTTGTAATGCGATAATGGAGAGTTTAAAGCCGAATGGATTGCTTTTTTATCAAACCTATACACAGGATAAAACCTCAGGTCTAGGGCCTAAAAACCCACGTTTTTTACTGGCAGAAAATGAATTGCTACAGCTATTTTCGCCATTAAAGCGGGTTTATTATCGAGAAAATTCAGGGCTGGGCATGATTCAGCAAGGGCTGAGAAATGAAGCGCAGTTTATCGGGCAAAAGAGATGAGTGAATAGTTTAAGTAAATGATAGAAAATTTAACACCGCAACAATCATGGGATTTAATGCAGGCCAATCCATCGGCTGTCATGATTGATGTACGCACCAAGGTAGAGCATGATTTTGTTGGGCATCCTGTTAATGCAGTGCATGTGCCCTGGAAAGAAGCGCCTGACTGGCAGGTTAATCCTGGGTTTGTAGAACAAGTAAAACAAGCGGTGGGTGATAATTCCTGCCGTGTCCTGTTGTTATGTCGTAGTGGTTCACGCTCAGTAGTGGCTGCGGAAGTCTTGCAGGAAGCAGGGTTTAGACATGTAGTCAACGTCGTTGAAGGCTTTGAAGGCGAGCTGGATGTGCATAAGCACCGTGGTAATCTGGGTGGCTGGCGCAATGCTCGTTTGCCATGGGAGCAATCATAAGCTACGTCTAAGTTGTATAAGCGATACCAAGAATTAAAAAACATCGATGTTTTCAACACTGAGAACATAACATCCATTAATACAGTATAAATAAAGTGATAGAAAAATTAAGAAATATAGCCATTATTGCTCACGTTGATCATGGCAAAACAACTCTAGTTGATAAATTATTAGAGCAGTCTGGCACGTTCTCAGAACATGAGCAGGTATCTGAGAGGATGATGGACTCTAATGATCTTGAAAAAGAGCGCGGTATTACCATTTTGGCAAAAAACACAGCTATAGACTGGAATGGCTATCATATTAATATTGTTGATACCCCAGGACATGCTGACTTCGGTGGTGAGGTTGAACGTGTTTTATCGATGGTTGATTCTGTTTTGTTATTGGTTGATGCCGTCGATGGCCCTATGCCACAAACGCGTTTTGTAACTAAAAAAGCATTTGCTTTGGGTCTAAAGCCGATAGTGGTTATTAATAAAGTTGATCGCCCTGGGGCTCGACCTGACTGGGTTGTCGATCAGACCTTTGACTTATTTGATAATTTAGGTGCAACGGATGAGCAGTTAGATTTTCCTATCGTATATGCCTCAGCTATAAATGGATATGCAGGTCTGGAAGCAGATGTATCCGGTGGTGATATGACGCCATTATTTGAAACCGTAGTGGAAAAAGTTGCTCCACCGACTGTCGATATTGATGGGCCATTTCAAATGCAGGTGATCAGTCTGGATTACAATTCCTATGTCGGTATTATAGGTGTGGGACGTATTCAGCGCGGTTCAGTAAAGCGCAACATGCAATTAACATTAATTGATATTGAAGGCAAAACGCGTAGTGGCCGGATGCTGAAATTATATGGCTTTGATGGTCTGGAACGGGTTGAAGTGGAATCAGCAGGTGCCGGCGATATTATCGCTTTCTGTGGTATTGAGAATCTGCAGATTTCAGAAACACTGTGCGATCCTGATAATATTGAAGCCTTACCTGCATTATCAATTGACGAGCCAACAGTTAGCATGACTTTTCAGGTGAATAACTCACCGTTTGCCGGTAAAGAAGGGAAATTTATTACCACACGCCAGATTAGTGATCGTTTAGATAAGGAATTACAGCATAATGTCGCTTTACGTGTAGATCCAACTGACGATCCTGATAAATTTAAAGTTTCGGGTCGGGGTGAATTGCATTTATCGGTACTAATCGAGAACATGCGTCGGGAAGGCTTTGAAATGGGTGTTTCCCGTCCTGAAGTGATTATCAAGGAAGTTGATGGCGTTAAATCCGAGCCTTATGAGTATGTAACGATTGAGGTGGAAGAACAGCATCAAGGTACGATCATGGAGAAATTAGGTGATCGTAAAGGTGACCTGAAAGATATGGTGCCCGATGGTAAAGGACGTATTCGTCTGGAATATATAGTTCCCTCGCGTGGATTACTAGGTTTTCAAACTGAATTCTTAACATCAACCTCAGGCTCCGGCTTGTTCTACCATGTGTTTGATCATTATGGTCCGGTAAAAGAAGGCAGTGTTGGCCTGCGTGTTCGTGGCGTATTGGTTTCTATGGCAAAAGGCAAGGCGGTTGATTATTCTTTGCATCCGCTACAGGCTCGTGGTGAGTTGTTAGTGGTCAATGGGGATGAAATATACGAAGGGCAATTAGTGGGTATTCATTCCCGCACTAATGACTTAGTGGTAAATCCAACTAAACCTAAGCCATTAACGAACGTGCGTGCTTCGGGTACGGATGAAAGTTTAACCTGTGCCAAGATTCAAAAGATGACTCTAGAACAGGCTTTGGAATTTATCAGTGATGATGAATTGGTTGAAGTAACCCCTAAGTCAATTCGCTTACGTAAAATTTTATTGACCGAAGTCGACCGTAAGCGTTCGAAGTAATCATTCCGCTAACGGCGTTCCCACGCTCCGTGTGGGAACGCCGTTAGCGACGCATCCGCGTCGTATATAGGGCGCGGGAGCATCAACGGAGGCATTCCCACGCAGAGCGGGAACGATAACACATATGACAAATAGAATCGCAAGTGTTGAGCGCAACACACTGGAAACAAAAATCAGTGTCAGTATAGACCTGGATGGGACAGGTAAGGCGAAATTTGATACCGGTGTGCCTTTTTTAGAGCATATGCTGGATCAAATTGCGCGACACGGTTTAATCGATATGGATATCGTTTGTAAAGGCGATTTACAGATTGATGACCATCATACGGTAGAAGATGTCGGCATTACGCTGGGCAAAGCATTTGCCCAGGCTTTGGGTGATAAAAAAGGCCTGTTTCGCTATGGTCATGCCTACGTCCCATTGGATGAAGCTTTGTCACGCGTTGTGGTGGATTTTTCAGGGCGTCCGGGGCTGCATTATGAAGTTGAATTTAAGCGCGCAATGATCGGCAGCTTTGATGTCGATTTATTCCGTGAATTCTTCCAGGGCTTTGTTAATCATGCGGGTGTCAGCTTGCATATTGATAATTTGAAAGGTATCAATGCTCACCATGTTGCGGAAACTGTGTTTAAAGCCATGGGCCGCGCTGTACGTATGGCCATGACAGAAGACCCGCGTATGGCAGGGATTATGCCCTCTACAAAAGGTGTTTTGTAGCTGGGGAGTAGGCTTTAGCCTACATGGGGATTGAGTTGTGTAGGTTAGATCCGACACCCTGGTTCTCTGGGTTTACCTTTGGTTTTTAATATTTTTTAATCGACTTACTTACAAATTCAAATGTCTTCCGTAGCAGTTATAGATTATGGCATGGGCAATCTGCACTCCATTGCTAAGGCCCTGCAACACGCATCTCCCGAAGTTGATGTGCGTGTTGTCTCTGATAAACAATCCATCTTAGCCGCTGACCGCGTGGTATTTCCTGGTGTCGGTGCAATACGCGATTGTATGCATGCTGTGCAAGCCGCTGAACTCACTGAAGTGATTACTGAAGTGGCACAAAGCAAGCCATTGCTAGGGATTTGTCTCGGTATGCAGGCCTTGTTATCTACTAGCGAAGAAAATGGTGGAACTGATTGCTTAAACTTGATTCCAGGTAAAGTGATACATTTTGCAAAAGATATGCAGGATGTAGAAGGGCAAAAATTAAAAATTCCACATATGGGCTGGAATAAAGTGCAGCAAAATCAGCATTCATTGTGGCAGGATATAACGCAGGACAGCCGTTTCTACTTTGTGCATAGTTATTATGCACAGCCTGATGATGACGCTGCTATTGCAGCAACTACCGAATATCCACAGACATTTACCTGTGCCATAGCAAAGGATAATGTCTTTGCCGTACAGTTTCACCCGGAAAAAAGTCAGACGGTGGGTTTGCAACTACTGAAAAACTTTTTACATTGGGATGGTCAGTCCTGATTTACATTATTCATATTTTTATAAAAATAGAGGCTTAAAAATGTTGTTAATACCCGCCATTGACTTAAAAGACGGTAAATGTGTGCGCTTGCGGCAGGGCCGAATGGAAGATGATACGGTCTTTTCAGATAATCCGGTAGAAGTTGCTAGACGCTGGGTTGACGCTGGTGCCAGGCGTATACATCTGGTTGATTTAGACGGTGCATTTGCGGGAAAGCCTAGAAATGCTGATATTATTCATCAAATTGTCGAAGCCTATCCTGATGTGCCGGTCCAAATTGGTGGTGGCATACGCGATGAAGATACGATACAAGGCTATTTAGAAGCGGGTGTAAAGTACGTTATTATTGGCACTAAAGCGGTCAGAGAGCCACGTTTTGTGCGCGATATGGCGATTGAGTTTCCCGGGCATATCATTGTGGGTTTAGATGCAAAAGATGGCAAGGTAGCAATAGATGGCTGGTCCAAATTATCCAATCATGATGTTATCGACCTGGCGCAAAAATTTGAAGAGCATGGCGTTGAGTCTATTATTTATACTGATATTTCCCGCGATGGCATGATGCAAGGGGTTAATGTTGAAGCGACAGCAAAATTGGCACGCGCCATTAATATTCCGGTGATAGCTTCTGGAGGAATTACTAATATGGATGATATATATGCGCTGGGAGCTGTTGCTGATGATGGTATTATGGGCGCAATTACTGGGCGCGCCATCTATGAAGGTACGCTGGATTTTGCCGCGGCAGAAAAACTTGCCGAGTCATTTTCTTAAAGGTATGTCATGAGTTTAGCTAAGCGTATTATCCCATGTCTGGATGTTGATAATGGTCGGGTAGTAAAAGGCGTAAAATTTGTCGATATCCGTGATGCGGGTGATCCTGTTGAAGTCGCACGGCGTTATGACAAAGAAGGTGCGGATGAAATTACCTTTCTGGATATTACCGCTACGCATGATAATCGCGATACTATCGTGCATGTCGTCGAACAGGTAGCCAGTGAAGTTTTTATTCCGTTAACTGTCGGCGGTGGCATTAGAAAATTGGAAGATATACGTCGTATGCTAAATGCCGGTGCAGATAAAGTCGGTATTAATAGTGCCGCCGTATTTAATCCTGAATTTGTCAAACAAGCCGCCGAAAAATTTGGTTCACAATGTATTGTAGTCGCCATTGATGCTAAAAAAGTCAGCGCTACAGGTGAGTCTGATCGCTGGGAAATATTTACCCATGGTGGGCGTAAAGGGACAGGTATTGATGCCATAGAATGGGCAATTAAAATGGTCGACTATGGGGCAGGTGAGATATTATTAACCAGCATGGATAGAGATGGGACTAAAGTTGGCTTTGATTTAGAACTAACACGAACAGTTAGTGAAGCGGTTTCTGTGCCAGTAATTGCCTCCGGAGGTGTCGGAAAATTAGCACATTTGGTAGATGGGGTAAAAGAAGGTAAAGCCGACGCGGTGTTAGCCGCAAGTATTTTTCATTTTGCAGAATATAGCGTGCAGGAAGCGAAAGAATATATGCAAGCCGAAGGCATAGAAGTTCGTCTAACATGAATGAGTTATGGCTAGATGAGATATGCTGGACGGAAGAGGGCTTAGTTCCGGTTATTGCCCAGCAGGCAGATACAGGGAAAGTTGTTATGTTTGCCTGGATGAACCGTGAATCGGTGGCGTTATCACAGGCAAGTGGCTATGCTGTTTATTGGTCACGCTCACGACAAAAATTATGGCGTAAAGGTGAGGAATCGGGTAACAAGCAAAAAATTGTGTCTATTTCAGTGGATTGCGATGAAGATGTGTTATTGCTGGAAATAGAGCAAGAAGGCGGGATTTCTTGTCATACCGGGCGAGAAAGCTGTTTTTATCGAACTCTGGAAAAGAATGTCTGGAAAGAAAACTCACCGGTTTTAAGAGATCCAGCCGAGATATATAAAAAATAAGGTACATTGTAGAGCGGACTTTAGTGCGCTAATATAGCATTGATATAGGGTTAGCGGACTAAAGTCCGCATTACAGAGAGTAAGAATGAGTCAAGTGTTAACCGAATTAGCCACTGTTTTAGAACAGCGTAAGCAAGAAGCAGCGGATTCATCTTATGTGGCGAGTCTGTATGCTAAAGGCTTAGATAGCATTTTAAAGAAAATTGGTGAAGAAGCGACCGAGACAGTAATAGCGGCAAAAGATGGAAATAAAGAGCAAATCATTTATGAAATGGCAGATTTATGGTTTCATTGTATGGTATTACTTGCTCAGCAGGGCTTGCACCCGGATGATGTATTAAATGAATTACAGCGACGTTTTGGCTTGTCAGGGCTGGAAGAGAAAGCGCAACGTCAGAAATAATCACGAGAGGAATTATTATGGGAATCAGTGTAACTCAGTTATTAATTGTATTAGTTATTGTGATCGTTTTATTTGGCACTAAGCGCCTGCGTAATATGGGAGGCGACTTAGGTGGTGCGGTAAAAGGTTTTCGCTCGGCGATGAAAGATGGTGAAGAAGATAAAAACCTTGAAGACCAAGATGAAAATGTTGTAGACGCGGATGTCATCGATTCAGCTGAGGCGGACAAAAAGCCAGAACAAGATAAAGTCTAACCTATGTTTGATATTGGATTTTGGGAGCTTGGTTTAATCGGCTTGGTAAGTCTGCTGGTCATTGGGCCTGAAAAACTGCCTAAAGTTGCCCGTATTGCAGGTTTCTGGGTTGGTAAAACCCGGCATATGGTTACGTCAGTCAAAGAAGAAATAAAGGAAGAACTGAAGGAAGAAGAATTAAGGCAATTATTGAAGGAGCAGCAGGCGAAGATTGATTCTATGACCAACAGTCTGGGTTTGAATGATCGGGTTGAACATTTTTTAGATGCTAAAGAACAGACGGATAAAGAAAAGCATGGCGGAGAATGAAGAGCAGGAACAGCCGCTAATCTCGCATCTGGTTGAGTTACGCAATCGCTTATTAAAAGTTGTATTGAGTGTCTTGCTGGTTTTTCTGGCAATGACCCCATTTGCAAATGAGATCTATAGTTTTTTGGCCAAACCGCTGATGCAATTTTTGCCAGAAGATACTTCTATGGTGGCTATTGATGTCGTCTCACCTTTCTTGACGCCGTTTAAACTGGTATTAGTTGCCTCAATATTTATTGCTATCCCGGTGATTTTGTACCAGTTTTGGGCTTTTGTGGCGCCTGGTCTCTATGTCCACGAGCGGCGCATGATTGCACCATTATTAATAGCCAGTACGCTGTTATTTGCATTGGGCATGGTATTTGCCTATTTTGTAGTATTTCCTTTAGTATTTGGTTTTTTGACATCGGCAGCTCCTGAAGGAGTGACAGTCATGACCGACATCGCCAAATACCTGGATTTCGTATTGACGATGTTCTTTGCGTTTGGCATGGCGTTTGAAGTGCCCATCGTGACCATAGTACTGGTATGGGTAGGTATTTTTACCCCACAGCAATTGGCAGAAAAACGTCCTTATATTATTGTTGGAGCATTTATTATAGGCATGTTTTTAACGCCGCCTGATGCTATTTCTCAGACCTTGTTAGCCGTTCCTATCTGGCTATTATTTGAAACCGGTCTACTATTTTCGCGTTTATTTGTCAGGAAAAGTGGTCAGCGACGTTTAGGTTCTGGCTAGGTACTATGGTGAGTTTAGCCCGTATGAAGTTAGCGCAATACGGGAAATAGTGCAGCTAAGTAAGATGCGGACAATAGTTCCACTCCGAATTCTAATTTGCATCGATCATGAAAAAACTTCTTATACTATTAATAGCAGGCGTATTATTTGCGGTCGAGGCCTATCAGCAGCAAGATATTTCAGCGCCGGAAGATATACTCCAAGACTTTGAAACTACAAAAAAGGCCGCTACTGATAATGTCGCTCTAAAACGGGCCTACAAGCAAGAGCAAAGCGATCTTCAGGTTCAAGGCTCAGGTATCGTGGTAAAATCTGTGCGCGACGATCTAAAAGGCTCCAGGCACCAAAAATTTATTCTACGGGTTGCCCCCGGATTAACAGTGCTCGTAGCTCATAACATCGATCTAGCGCCTAAAATTGAAGACTTAAAAAAAGGCGCTACAGTCGAGTTTAACGGTGAATACGAATGGAATGCTAGGGGTGGCGTGATCCACTGGACGCATAAAAGTTCTAGGAACTACCATGAATCAGGCTGGCTCAAACACAATGGTAGAACTTATCAATGACACCTAGGAAAACTATATTAATTACCGGAGCCGCCAAAAGGGTCGGCGCGCATTGTGTAAGATACTTGCATGAGCAGGGCGCAAATATCCTATTGCATTACCGCACTTCTGCTACAGCCGCCCAAGAACTAGCCGGTGAACTTAATCAGCAAAGACCAGATTCAGTACGAATTTTTCAAGCAGATCTGCTGGATATGCAAGAGTTACAATCGCTGGCTGAAATTGCTACACAGGCATGGGGAGGTATCGATGTATTAATAAATAATGCTTCGGCGTTCTATGCCACCGAACTGAGCGAAGTAACAGAAGGTCAATGGGATGAGTTACTCGGAAGTAATTTGAAATCCCCCTTTTTTTTAATTCAGGCGCTTTCACCAATATTAAAGAGTAAGCACGGGAGCGTGATAAATATCATCGATATTCATGCGGATAAGGGATTACCAGGCTTCCCTGTGTATAGTATTGCCAAAGCAGGTCTGGCTGCTTTAAGCAAAATTCTAGCCAAAGAACTAGCGCCAGAGATAAGAGTAAACGCCATAGCACCCGGAGCAATTTTATGGCCAGATCATCAAGTGGGTGAACAGAAAAAGCTGGAAATTCAGGCTAAAGTAGCATTACAAAGCATGGGCAACCCGGATGAGATTGCCAAAGCAATAAGATATTTAATCTATGATGCCGATTATACAACCGGCCAGGTTCTAACTGTCGATGGTGGCCGGACACTGTTTAGTTAATTTTGATTATTTATCAGGGAGCTACCTTCCAGCAAGGTATCGCCATTATTAATAAGTATTAAAAAAGTACCTCTACCGATAAGGATGTTTTTAAGAAATAAAATACGATTTCCTTGTAGAAAACAAGACTAAACCACTGTTTTATTACTCTGTAGTTTCTTTTACCTGGCGTATTTTTTTAGCGATGCGCTGCTTAGCATCATCTTGTAACTGGCAGTTTTTAGTAGGCACATGTCTTTCAAATGACCCTAATACTTTGTTTATAAACAGCAATTGCTGTGCGTAGCGGTTACAGGTTTTACACATTAAGTAGTGAGCCTTCATTTCCATCCGTGTATACCATGGCAATGAAGTCTCCATGTGCTTAGATGTCAGTTCTATTATTTCTTTACATTTATACATAAGTTATTCCTTACTAAACCAGTTTGTTTCCAAACATTGTCTTAGTTTTACGCGAGTACGTGATAAGGTCACCCAAAGCTGGTTGTCAGTGTCAAAACCTAATAAAGCACGACACTCTTCAGTTTCTAAACCATCAACAGCACGTAATAATAAGAGGTCAGCCATACGTTTTGGTAAACGCGAAAGGCAGTCATTAAACGTAAGCCAAAACTGTTCATCGTCCATGCTTTTTTCGGGAGTTCCCCATTCAATCAAATTAATTTTCCAGTTTCCTTGCTGGTCAAATTGATAAGCTAATACATCTTCTGCGGTTTCATCGTCATCAAGTGATGTCATTTCACGCTTATACTTTCTAAAATGGTCAATGATTTTGTGCTTTAAAATACCCACTAACCAGGTTCTTACCGTTGATTGGCCTGAAAATCGATCAATTGCCTGTAACCCTGCAAGCAAGGTTTCCTGTACCAAATCTTCTGCTGTCGCTTCTGAACGTACACGTGTTAACGCATAACGATACAAAAGATCACCATAATCATTAAGCCAGTTCTCGGGGGATGTATCTGTTTGAGACATAAGAATATCCGTTCAATCTATGAGTAACTTTATTATAGATGATACCCATATAGCCCACCTTATTATTCAATAAAAACTTACCCCCGTTTCCAGGCATGAAACTTAGCAACCCACTGTAATAATTTCTCAGGCTGATGGTTCTTTTTCCAAACACCTGCGACATATTTATTGGCTTCTGCCATTGTCGGGTAGATATGTATCGTACCCAGAACTTTATTCAAGCCCAGTTTGTATTTCATTGCCAAGACAAATTCTGCAATTAAATCACCTGAATGCTCACCAACGATGGTCACTCCCAGGATTTTATCTTTCCCCGGGACGGTTAAGACTTTTACAAAACCATGGGCTTCACCATCGGCAATGGCTCGATCTAAATCATCAATTCCATAAACACTGATTTCATGAGGTATCTTTTGCTCTTTCGCCTCTTGTTCATTAATACCGACACGAGCCACTTCAGGGTCGGTAAAAGTGGCCCAGGGAATGACAGAATAATCAGTTTTGAACTTTTTAAAGCTACCGAATAAAGCATTAACCGAGGCATACCAAGCTTGATGCGCTGCCGTATGCGTAAATTGGTAAGGGCCTGAAACATCACCGCAGGCATAGATATTAGGGAAATTGGTTTCCTGGAAATCATTGATTTGCACCGTGCGGCGATCAGATAATTTCACACCTAATTCTTCTAAACCATAACCTGTCGTATTAGCAATACGCCCAATGGCTAATAATACTTGATCAAAGGGAATATGCACTGGCTTACCCTTATGCTCAGCAAGTAGGATTTTTTCGCCATTTTCGACAATAAATTCTTTGGCAGTATGCTCTAATTTGACATCGATGCCTTCTTTAATAAACTTAGCGGCGAGGGCTTCTGAGACTTCAATATCTTCACGAATTAATAAGCGCGGAGCCATTTCTACTTGAGTTACATTGACACCTAAACGGGCAAACGATTGAGCTAACTCACTACCAATCGGCCCACCGCCTAGTACAACCATACGTTTAGGTTGTTCACGTAAGTTCCACACGTTATCCGAGGTTAAATAGTCTATCTTATCCAGACCAGGAATAGGCGGTACGAATGGTCTTGCCCCCGCAGCAATCACGATAGAACGCGTGGTGATGGTTTTCGTACCTTCTGCCGTTTTTACTTCAACTTCCCACGGCGATAAAATTTTTGCTTCACCTTCAACAACATCAATACCTAATTCAGTATAACGCTCGACCGAATCATGTGGAGCAACGGTATTAACGACCCCTTGCACGCGCTCCATGACTTCGCCAAATTTAAAGTCTGCTTTAATCTCATTAATACCAAATTCTTTTGAGCGTTTCAGCATGGATAATAATTTGCTGGATTTGATCAGCGCTTTTGAGGGAACGCAACCAGTGTTTAAACAGTCCCCACCCATTTTATGTTTTTCGATTAAAGTCACTTTCGCTTTAACCGCTGCTGCGATATAAGACGTCACCAGCCCTGCTGATCCACCACCAATGACAACAATATTGTTATCGAATTTTTTGGGTTTATTTCTTTTCTTATACATTTTCTGTGCTCCTGAATGTGGTGATAATTTTCTTGGCTAACAAAGGGAAAAGCCCTAATAAAATAAATGAACCAATTAATGCAGGCGATAAAATATCTGCTAAAGAATTAATTTTACCCAACTGTGTCCCCGCATTCACATAGACTGCTGTCCCTGCTAACATACCTATCTGACTGACTATATAAAAAGTCCCTATTTTCATTTTGCTTAAGCCCATTAATAGATTAATCATAAAAAAAGGAAACACGGGCACTAAGCGTAAGGTGAACAAATAAAAGCCCCCTTCACGCGCAACGCCTTCATCTATTGCTTGCAAACGGTCGCCAAACTTAGCTTTGACACCATCACGAAATAAAAAACGAGCGGCTAAAAAGGCCAACGTTGCGCCAATGGTAGAGGCAAATGAAACAATAAGCGTTCCCCATAACAAACCAAAAATGGCACCCCCTGCCAAGGTTAAAATAGCGGCCCCAGGTAAAGATAAACCCGTTATGGCAACATAAACCAAGGCATAAACAGCAACCGCCAAAACTGGATTAGTCGTACGATAGTTCTCTATTGCTGATTGCTGTGCTTTTAAAGTATCCAGGGTCAAATACTGCCCCAAATCAAAGTAAAAAAAGGCCGCAATAAAAGCAGCGATTAAAGTCAATAAAACAATGCGTGAAGAAGTCATAGTGTTTTTGTTTGAATAAGTTATTGAGTAGTTATAAGTCGTAAGGAGATCTAAGAACTTACAAGTGCAAAAGCTAAAGAACGGTATTGATTAGCGAGTAGGCTTAAGTCATTGGGCGCATATTGGATGCCACTATAAAGACGCGGACTTCAGTCGCCAGTGCGACACATTGAATTTTAATGGCCAGTGGGCGAAACTCACGGTCGACTAAAACCCAATGTGAGATCACTATGCCAGAGACATATACCCGACTGACCGAAGAAGAACGATACCAGATTTATGAAGGAGTAACAGAAAAACGTTCTCACCGTAAAATAGCCACTTTAATCAACAAGCACCACAGTACGGTTTCTAAAGAAGTTAAATGCAATACTGGCTTGCGAGGTTATAGACCAAAACAGGCTCAAGAAATAGCTCAAAAACGACACAAAAATAAACCTAGGCATATAAAATTAACTGCCGATGTACACGCATTGATCACTGACACTATTCAGCACGAGTGGAGCCCAGAGCAGATACAAGGCCGACTCAAAAGTGAAGGAGTTAACATGGTCTGCGCTACGACTATTGACGGGTTTATTCAGAAAGACAAAGCGTCTGGAGGAGAGCTTCATAAACATCTTCGCCATAGAAAACCTTACAAAAGACGCACAGGCTCATCAGAGACTAGAGGCCAAATTATCGGCCGTATTTCGATAGATGAAAGACCTGCCATTGTTGATGAGAAAGTACGCATAGGAGATTGGGAAGCTGACACTGTTATTGGTAAAGGCCATAAAGGGGTCTTAGTGACATTAGCTGATCGCGTTAGTAAAAAGACACTTATTGCACATGTTCCATCAAAGCATGCAGAGGTTGTTACGGCCGCTATTATTAAGTTGCTGCTGCCAGAGAAAGAACAGCTTCATACAATTACGTTTGATAATGGAAAAGAGTTTGCCTACCACGCTCAAATAAAGAAGGCTCTGGGTGCTGATAACTATTTCGCACATCCTTACCATTCCTGGGAGCGTGGGCTAAATGAGAACTATAATGGGCTGATACGTCAGTATCTTCCCAAAGGCATGGAGTTCGATAAAGTCACTGATGAAGAGATAATCTTGATCCAAAACAAACTCAATAACAGACCAAGAAAATTACTTGGTTATAAAACCCCTAATGAGGTTTACGATGCTATGTGTTTAGTAGCATCATTAAGCGGTGTCGCACGGGCGACTGAAATCCGCGAACCATAATACTGTACTTAAGCTCAATTTTTCAGTAATGCATATCTAGAGTTTCTTAATTTTATTAATCGTACTTTAAATTATATGTTCTGTTTAGTATGACCACATCAAGCAACCTTAATGTGGTCATACTAGATGCCTCTCGAAATAATCCATTGGCACGTAGCTTTTGTTCAGCAAACTGGGGTTAACTAACATGGATTCACCGAATATAGGGGTAACATTATAGTAATAGCCTCCCACCCCATACACATAATATCACTCCCGTTGTTTTACTCAGAAAAGGCTCGTTTGCAGGTAAACTCTTTTCCAATAGGATAAATAAGGTGATTACCACCATAGCTGTTATATTCATAACGCCCACTGCAAACATGACCAGCATTTGTGCCCAACAACAGCCTACGCAGGTAGCGCCATGAACCAGCCCCATCTTAAAGGCTCCTTGTTTGCCATTCTGCCAAGAATTCAATAAAAAGCTGAAAGGTGAACGACAGTGTTGTAAACAAGCATTTTTCAAGGTTGTGAATTGATATAAGCCAGCAGTGATGAATATACCTGCTGCCAAGAATGTATTATTGTTTTCCATCATGCCGGAAAGCCACTGCATGCCATGCAATTGCCATTGCAGTACCGTTAATACAATGCTGAATACAAACCAGACCAATAAGTAAGCCAAACTAAAAAGATGGCTGAAAGGTGCTTCACTTTTATAGCGCTGTTGACAGCTTTTACTAAAGGCTTTTATCATCGGTACTGCAGAAGGTAACATCATTGCTGCCATCATGACTGCCCACATTGTATAGACAACAGCAAAGTCACTAAGTTGCCATTGCCAAGTGGAACCAGGTGACATCCACATTTGAGACATAGGTAAGTTGTTCATTTGCCAATATTGAAAAATGAGAATACCCCATGCAGAAAGAGTAATGATAAAAAGTAGACTAAGGATTTTTGACACAGGAAGAAACTTAAGGTTGATACGTAAAAGGAGAGTAGTAACCGTTACGGTCACTGAACTGCCAGTCTTTATCAAAATCCTGGTATTGATAGTGATTGGACTTGGCAACTGTTGAAGGGTGACTACTGACTACACATAATGGAGGGTTACTAATAGACGACTCCCCTCCTGTGATACCCTGAATGCTCTCTATTTCTGCTTGGGCAATACCAGGAATGGCCATCATGCGTTTTATACCATTTTCCTGATAATCAATATTCACTTTTTGAATACCCAAAACCTCACTAACAAAGCTCATTAGAATGGCTAAATGGCCACCTTGTTGACCGCTAAAAATTTGAGTAATCGCATCAAATTGGGCATCATCTGCACGTTCATCTACATATAAGGCTGCTTGCCAATCTCCATCTTTCATATGGCCTGGCGCATAGCAGGCTAATGCGACATTTAGATTGCCCAGCGTTTGTTTTGCAAAATGTCCGGTTTCTATATGCCAAGCAACTAATAATTTACAGTCTCCTTCTGATGGTGCTTGTAACCATACACAAGGACAAGCAGTTTCACAGTTACAGGTTTCAAAATAACTGCCTTGTAATTTCCAGTCGTTTTTTTCAATCATAATGTTTACCTAAAAAGGTTCTTTAAAAGGCCTGAGGTCTAATTCATGAGTCCATGCACTAGGATGTTGACAATGCATGGACCAGTAAGTTTCGGCAATCGCATCCAGTTTTAACATTCCCTCTTTACCTTTGGATTGGTAATATTCCGGAAATTGTTGAGCGGCACGATCACCATAAATGACCCCGTCAATAATGGCATGTACAACATGAATTCCTTCAGGAGAAAATTCCCTTGCCAATCCTTGTGCTAATGACCTTAATGCCGCTTTAGCCGATGCAAAGGCAGTAAATGGCGGCTTAGCCCGCATAGAGGCTGTCGCACCTGTAAAGATCAGCGTCCCCTGTTTATTTGGCTGCATACAGCCAATCACTTCTTTAGCAAATAAAAAAGCACCTAGACAATTTTGTTGCCATAATTGGGTAAATATTTCCTCTTGAGTTTCCAAAATAGGCAAGGGAATATTGCTGTCTACATTGTAGACAGCAAGCTGTAATGCGGTATGTTCAGAGCGGATAACATCAAACAAGTGGTTTATGTCGCACCACTGAGTTGCATCTGCTACTACAAGGCTAATGCTCCCTCCATTTTCCCTGATTCTATCCGCAACATGCTGCAGTTTTTCCTTACTACGCCCAGCTATATAGATATGTAAACCTTGTGCTGCAAAGTGCTTTGCAAGAGTCGCGCCCAAGCCGCGTTCCGGTCCAACCCCTATAATAACCGCTGAGTTTTGTATGCTCATTATTTTTCTTTTCCTGCTGTAGTTGTGGTACATACTTCAATTAAACTGCTCGTTTTAACATCATAAATATAACCATAAATAGGCATGCTATCAGGAACCAAAATATTAGGTTTAATTTTGTTCACATACAATAATACTTATCGTTTGATTTTTAATGGTTAGCCAGTTGATATATTTACCTTCTGCCAAACTTGGAGATTCACCGCTATTAAGCCAACTTTCAGCATCAACTGACGCGGTTTTTAAGCTGTTTTTTAGCAGTTCACTCATAACCTCATTGCTAAAAAACTCCATACGGCAATTAGTGTGATGAATAACAAACCCTTCGCCGGGTACCCGTGTGTGTGAAATCACCAGAGAACGAATAATATCATCACTCACGACCGCCTATATTACGAAAACATGAGCCCTCATCCCCTTCAGCCAGGCCTGCATATTAGGTTAGCTCGAGTCGAGCAACCATACAGATAAGAATGGTAAATTAACGTCCTGGAGGGATAGGTAGGTCTCCTTTGTCAAAGTTGTTTGCGTAGTCACGATTGGCGAGTAAAATATCGCTAATTAATTTTGAAATGATTAGATTTTTCCAAAAATAAGAGAGAAGTTATTGGCTGGCATATCGATCTGTTCTTTTAATTCCAAGCCATGTTTTGCAGCGGCAGCTTGTAAATCAGCAACATCTTTTAAACCCCATTCCGGAACACCTGCAGAACTTAAAGTAGTGTGAAATTCTTGGTTTGATTCAGTTGAAAATTGCCCTTCAACCTGAAATGGGCCGTAAATTAATAAAAAACCATCCTCATTTAATAGGTGTTCTGCGCATTCCATCATGCCATCAGCAATAGAAATAGGGGCGACCTGAAAAATATTGATACAGAAAATAGCAGAAAAAGATTTTTTCATTTCTGAGTTAAACCAGGTTTCCGGGTTAGTTAAATCTAAGTGTACCGAGTCTGCTATATTGTCATTACCATGATCACTGCTCAGTTTATTTATATTGTCAAAAACTTCAGTATCTCTGTCGGAAGGATGAAAATGTAAATGATCAAAATGCGGTGCAAAATAATTAATATGCATACCACTACCACTTGCCATTTCCAATACTCGACCAGAATCTTTAGGTAATTTTTCTTTTAATACGCCCAAGATTGGTTCGCGGTTACGGTTTCCCGCCCAAGCAACATAGTCACTTAACGGATGCGGATCTAAAGGGGGTTTTTCAGTACTCATGTTGAACCTCATTTTATTATCATTATTAATTTCAGTAAGGACATGAAGAACACGTCTGTGTATTCTTGCTAGCCCTGCCTTGTTAATGCATATCCCATGCCACATTAATAAAGCATATAAAGCAATAAGGTAAGTTTATGTTTTGTTTTGTATGTGAAATTAAAATTCACTGATTGAAATCTAACTTCATTTTTTGACGGGCTCTTGTGAAATTCACACAGAGAGGTCACTCAGGGCTATAGATAGTAAAGTTATAAGTGCTTAATTGTCAGCAACTCTCATTAATGCTAGGTTATGTTAAGGAACGTACGATCTTTGCCAGTTACAGCGTAGGCCTTACCAGCTAATAAATTCATAAGATGATTTAAAAATAATAAGGTATCCATTATTACTGGTAAAACTGGATGCTGTTTTTTAAATAAATTAGCAAAATTTCGACGCTGATTGATAGGTTTCGCGGGATATTTTAGTTTTGACTGTCGCGCATCGAATATACATATTTGTCTGGCGTCAACTATCCTGACCGGTTAACGACAATTACCCTGGCCGGTTTTGGTTGAAAAAATGGGTTATTTTTTTAGGCTCTGTTTTTTCCGATAACTTTCTCCTTCTATTTCGATAATGGTTGCATGATGAATAATGCGATCAATAGCCGCAACAGTCATCATGGTGTCTGGAAAGATCTGATCCCATTGGCTGAAGGGTTGGTTAGAGGTAAAGATGAAGAAATCCTTGAAAAACGTGTGAAATTATATACACAGAAGAAAGAAGGAAATCCCTCTCGGCGGTCTGGAGAAACCAGAAACTGGGAGGTGGTCGGCTCAGTTTCACTCAATCCAGATAGGATTGGAGAGGCTGCTTAAATAATTTAGGCAAAACTATCTTGAAAAACACCGTGTATGGCGTTTGATCTTACGGCTAACGCACAGTTATCTGAAATCTGTCTAAAGGTCTTATATGTCTTTTAGGGGCAATAACGGGGAGAGTAATGTGTAAAACATTGAAAAGTTGGTTTTTTGCATAAAAACCTTATCAATCATTCCTGAATTTCTCATAAAAACACTTTCCCCTGTAATTTATAGTAGATACTTTTGGGACTTCATGTCACAAAAATTGATTCGCCATGCGGCGAATCAATTAGGCTCCAACAGCTCTGTTTGATATTTTGTAGCTGAATAAATGACCTGGATAGCTGTTATTTAGATACCAAACCAATACAATTAATCATCATCCTTATGGGGTTTCTCTGTTGGAGTGGGTAGTAAAGGCACAAGGTAACTTTTCAGGATTTTATTGATTGCCTGTTGGTTCTTGCTGATTAAATCGTTTAGCTGGGCTTTACGGGCCTTATCGCCATACCGAACGCCCATTGCCATAGAGTAATCAAATTTCATTGCCCGGGTGGATTTCATCGGTAGGATGAAATAGTCATTTGGGTTTTGAGAGACGATATAGCCTGCCATAGGGCCCCATAGAATTACCATATCAATATTACCTGCCTGTAGCTCCTTTTCAATCATCATCGCAGTGTTGTTTTTATCATCACCAGTCATGGTCTGATAGGGGACGCCTTGTTCTAATAAGCCGCTTTGCTGTAGCCATGCAGTTCCTGGTCCGCGGTCAAACATGGCTATTTTTAAACTATCCTGTTTAGCCAGTGGTAGCGACCTTAGTTGCTCTGGAATAGTGATATTATCCCAGCCACGGTCTTTGGCAATTAATAATACATAGGTGGAGTGATAGTAAGAATTCGTTGTCGCAGTAAAATCAAAACCTGCCGGTACGCCGATGATGACATCGCATTTATATTGATCAGTATCACCAATAGTTGCTTTTAAGGTGTTGCGTACAAAGCCTATGCGCTGTGGAAACCAGTAGTATTCAGCTTCCTGGCCTAATTGCTGGGCGAAGAGTTCAGCAATTTTATTTTCATAACCGTCCTGTTTTTTAGTGGAGTAGGGCGGGTTTAACGGGTCAGCACAGACTCTGAATTTTTCAGTGGCATAGCTTGAAAAAGTTAATGTGCTAAATAATAAGGCGGCAAGCAGTGATTTAGATTGGTGTAAAACTGACATGAGTTCCCTTTAAGTATCTTTAAGACAATTGAATTATATGGTACTTGAATAATTTTACAGTATATAGGATGTGCTGAGGTACGAAGCGCATCAATCACTAGGTGGTTATTTTGTAGGGCATGGCTTTAGCCCGCCTTGGGTAAGCAAAAAGGCGGGCTAAAGCCATGCCCTACAGCTGTTAATTTGGTTACAGTATGGCAGAAACAAAAAAGCCCCGGCTAAATAATGTAGCCGGGGCTTTTTCGGGTTTAAGTTAATCTAAAAGCTAGATTAGCTTAGTTAGGTAATGCGAATACTGTGAATACACCACCTAATTTTGTGAAAGAACTTAAGCTTCTGTATGCTCCAACAGCACCTAGACCTTCAGTGTTAGAATCATCTTCACCTGAATCAAGTCCTGCAGCGATACCAATACCAGCCCATCCGCCGATACCTGAAAGTACACCAACGTATTGCTTGCCTTTGTAAGACCAAGTGTTTACGTTACCGATAATGCCAGAAGGTGTTTTGAATTTATACAATTCTTTACCTGTTTTAGCGTCAACTGCTTTTAGGTAACCTTCAAGTGTACCGTAGAATACTACGCCACCCGCTGTTGCAACCGAACCAGACCAAACAGAGAAAGTTTCTTTGTTAGACCAGACGATTTTACCGGTAGTCGCATCCCATGCAGTGAACTGACCTAAGTTAGTAGAGCGATCAGGCTTACCAGTAATAGCGTCAGCACCAGCAGGCATCATAGTTAGTGTAGCGCCAACGTATGGCTGTCCAGCTGTGTATGAAACTTCAAATGGTTCGTATTCCATACAAAGATGGTTTGCAGAGATATAGAACATTTTGGTTTGTGGCGAGTAAGAAACAGGCTGTTGGTTTTTAGAACCTAATGCAGCAGGGCAAGTGCCGACTGTATTCTCATCTTCACCATTAGCTTCTGTACTGTATTTAAGATCTAAAACAGGGCGACCTGATTTCATATCAACATGGGTTGCCCAGTTAACTGTTTTATCAAATTTTTCAGCAACTAATAATTCACCAGTAACACGGTCTAAAGTGTAACCAAAACCATTACGGTCGAAATGCACGACAGTTTTACGCATTTTCCCGCCAATTTTTTGGTCAACTAGAACGACTTCATTGATACCATCATAATCCCACTCATCATGTGGAGTCATTTGGTAAACCCATTTAGTTTCACCAGTGTCGGCATCACGAGCCCATAAAGACATAGACCATCTGTTGTCACCAGGACGTTGTACAGGGTTCCATGTAGATGGGTTACCTGATCCGTAATAAACTAGGTTTAAATCTGGATCATAACTGAACCAACCCCAGGTTGTACCACCACCAATTTTCCATTGGTCGCCTTCCCAGGTATTTGTGCCTGAATTTTTACCAACTTTAGTGACTTTGCCGTTTTCCCATGTAGTCGTTTTGCGTGGGTTGATGATTGTGTCGCCATCAGGTCCCATGCTGTAACCTTTCCATACAAGCTGGCCAGTTTTAATGTCATACGCTGCCAAGAAACCACGTACACCAAATTCACCACCAGAAATACCAGTAATTACTTTATCTTTTACAACTAAAGGGGCTTGAGTGTTAGTCATGCCTAATTTAGGGTCACCGTTTTGTACACTCCAGATACGTTTCCCTGTTTTAGCATCTAATGCTGTTAAAACAGTATCTGATTGTTGTAGGAATATTTTACCATCACCGTAAGATAAACCACGGTTAACCGTGTCGCAGCACATAACAGGAATCGTTACATCAGCATCCATAGTGGGCGTATATTCCCAGATGACGGAGCGTGTTGCTTGATCAAGTGCGTAAACTGTATTAGGGAAAGGTGTGTGGATGTAGATTACATCACCGATAACTAATGGCCCACCTTCGTGTCCGCGTAATACCCCTGTAGAAAAAGACCATGCTGGTTGCAGGTTTTTAACGTTTTTGGCATTAATTTGATCTAGTTCACTATAACGAGTTCCAGCATAGTTACCTAATGGTGTTGCCCAGTTAGCCGGGTTTTGGGTTAATTTTTCAACACCGGTATTCGCTGTTGAAATAGCAGGTGCTGCAAGAAGAGCTGCTACCGATGAAGCCAGTAGTAAACCCTTTAATGGATTCTTCATATAATTCCTCCAAAGATTCTATTTAAAAAATAGATCCGTGTTTGTTGATGTTAAGACTAATATTAGTTTTAAGCTTTTTATCGAAATGTAAGTAATATTGATCCCGAGCTACGGGTTATTAATAACACTCCAGGTTAGTAAATTTAATGATTTTGAGGTAAAAGTCAACTGTTAACTTAGATGAATGCCTTGGTTAAATGTACACTTTTGTTAGGAATTCAGTGTAACGTATTGGTAAAGCATCATTTATTACGGAATAATTTTCTTATGGCTATAATTATCTTAATGACATAATAGTGACAAAGTGATGAGCTGTTAAATAATAACAGGACATGTATACAAATGAGATTATTAAAAAATAATGGATAATCAAAATCAAATTGAGGAATTTTTTGCTGCCGATGGAAAACTGGCAAAAGTTATTCCTGGCTACCTGCCGCGAGAGGCTCAAGTTGAAATGGCAGAAGCCATTGCGCAAAGCATAGAAAATAAAGCGCATGTGATCGTTGAAGCCGGAACTGGCACAGGGAAAACTTTTGCCTACCTGGTCCCGGCGATTTTGTCCGGGAAAAAAGTCATTGTGTCTACGGGCACAAAAAACCTGCAAGATCAGTTATTCAACAAAGATGTTCCACTTATTCGAGATGCGATGACCGTGCCTTTTTCTGCCGCTTTATTAAAAGGCCGCGCTAACTATCTGTGTACTTATCGATTAGAGCTAGCTGTGCATTCAAACCTGGGCTTTAGTCGCGAAGAGGCGGCTGATCTTGCGAGCATCAAGAAATGGTCTAAGAGCACGCGTACGGGCGATATTGCTGATATGTCAGATGTAATGGAATCCAATCCAGTTTGGAGCCAGGCAACTTCCACTCGCGAAAACTGTATAGGACAAGATTGCCCGGAATATACAGAGTGCTTTTTAATGAAGGCGCGTAAGAAAGCTCAGGATGCTCATCTGATTGTGGTGAATCACCATTTGCTCTGTGCGGACTGGTCGATCAGGGAAACAGGCTTTGGCGAATTACTGCCCAATGCAGACGTGGTGATTATCGATGAAGCCCATCAGTTAGCCGATACGGCATCCAACTTTTTAGGGATGTCTCTGGGTTCTAAGCAATTGAGCGATTTAGCCAAAGATGCACTGATGGAATATTTTCAGGACGCTTCTGATATGCCTGATTTGCGCGTTGCCAGTGAGAATCTGGAACATGAAGTTAAAGATATGCGCCTGGCCTTTGGCATGAATATGACCCGAGGTGACTGGCATGATATAGAGGGCAACCCTAAAGTAAACGACGGATTGCTTCGTCTGCAAGAGCATCTGGATGCTTTAGCCGATCAACTGGAACTGGCTTCTGTGCGTAGCAAAGGACTGGAAAGCTGTTTTAAACGTGCAGAAGAATTAGAGCAGCAATTTAAAAATATCTTGCAGGACAATAGTGGCAAATGGGTGCGCTGGTATGAAACCCATAAAAAATCATTTACCTTAAGTCTTACCCCGCTGGACATTGCTGCAGAATTCAAGGCTTTTATGGCGCAACATAGTGCGACCTGGATATTTACCTCGGCTACTTTAAGTGTCGCGCATAAGTTTGATCATTTCGCTAACAGCCTGGGGATCAGTAATCCTAAAAGCTATAGCTGGGAAAGCCCGTTTGATTTTCCTAATCAATCTTTGTTTTATCATCCGAAAGGACTGCCGCAACCCAATGCACCAGACTTTGTAGACGAAATAGTCAAGGTGGCTATCCCCGTTATTAATGCCAGCCAGGGGCGCACATTTTTCTTATTTACCAGTCATAGAGCCTTGCAAGCCGCTGCGAAAATATTAGACAAGAAAATCAAATACCCGATACTCGTGCAAGGCGATAAGCCCAAAGCCATTTTGCTGGATGATTTTAAACAAAAAGGGAATGCGGTGTTACTGGGCACGGCTAGTTTTTGGGAAGGGATTGATGTGCGTGGAGAGGCATTATCAACCGTAATTATTGATAAATTACCCTTTTCATCACCGGGCGATCCGGTATTAAAAGCGCGTCTGGAAGCGATGGAAAAGCAAGGCCGAAAGCCGTTTGTCGAATACCAGTTACCGACTGCTGTCATCGCATTAAGACAGGGAATAGGGCGGTTGATTCGCGATGTCAATGATAGGGGTGTGTTATTACTGTGCGACCCGAGATTATTAAAAAAATCCTATGGACATATGTTTTTAAACAGTGTGCCAGCGATGCGCAGAACAAGGGATATTAAGGATGTTGAGGACTTTTTTGCTGAGGAAGAGAAGTAGTAAAACAATCACCACGAAAGTCACGAAAAACACGAAATGTTTTTTGGTTGCACGAATTCAGGTTTTAAAACGCGCCCTTTTGTTTAGACTATCGAATTGATGGAGGCCATTAAAATAGGAGGTTAATTGGAATCCTCATGTAGTTGAAATTGAGCAAGAATATATATTAAAACTGGCCTTTGAAAATGATGAAATCAGGCTTTTTGATGCAAGCCCGTTTTTGGAAAAAGGTATATTTAATGAATTGAAGGATTTTTAGTTATTTTAAACAAGTGAAAGTTCCATCTGGATCCATTTAGTGGCCACATGAACAGGACTATATTAAGGGTGCATTATATCTGTTAAGTACACCTTCATTTAGTTAGTTAGTTAGCATCGGGCTGACTTAGCGCAAAATTCTAGAGCGATGGAAACGGCGTCTTACCGTGAAGAAGAAATATCAACAATTCTCCACACTTCCTTGACTATAGACTCAGTGCATAATGGTAAAAAAGACATGGTCGGGTAAGGCGGCTTTCATCCCAGCCGAGTAGCCTGGTCAATTCCCCCTTTGTGTTTCATAGCAATAGGTGAATTGAACAAGTAGTTTTGTGCGCAATGCAAGGTTTGAGCTTTTTACTTTTAGCCCCAATTTTGCAGGAAGAAATGGAGTAGTCTTTGTACTTAAAGAAAATAAGTTATATTTTGTGGAGATTACAATCGAAAGTATTAGGCAGGGTTGTCACTATCAATAAAGATACACTCTAAACCACAGTGCACCTGTATTTTTTGCATTAGCGCAAGGACACCAAAAATCTCAGTTGCATAGTGTCCGCCAGCAAACATATGTATGCCGCTTTCCTGGCTCTCATGCCAGTCATGCTCGGATATTTCTCCGGTTATATAGGCATCGAGTCCAGCTTTTTGCGCTAAAACCCAGTCACTATTTGCGCCGCCGGTAATAATTCCAACTGACTCTATTATTTGATTTTCATCGGGGCTGGCTATAATCACGTCATGGTTTAATACGGATTGTAATTTTGAAGCTAGTTCTTTTGCGGTCAGTCGCTGTTCAAGCAGGCCTTCAATGCCTGTTGCATTGCCTTTATAATTACCAAACGGGCTTTGCTGCTGACAGCCTATTAATTGACCTAAGACGGCGGCATTTCCGACTTCAGGGTGGGCATCCAGAGGCAGGTGATAAGCAAATAAATTAATGTTGTGTTGTACTAAAGGAGTGATGCGTTTGGCAAAAGCGCCGGTCAGGGTACGGGCTCCGTGGAAGTGCCAGAATAAGCCGTGATGAACAACGAGTGCATCGGCTCCTAGTTTAGCTGCCTGAGTGATAGATTCGCGAGTGGCAGAGACTGCGAAAGCAATTTTTTGGAGCTTATCGGTACCTTCTACCTGCAAGCCATTCGGGCAATAATCCTGAAAATTAGCCGGTGTTAGTAAATCATTAAAAAAATGATCCAGTTCGGTCCTGTGCATGGTTTATTCCTCAAATTGTTGCCATAAGCTTTTAAACGTATCGGTGAGTGTCAGGTCATTATCAGCGACGCGTTGAGAAATCTCTTTTATATCAACCCATTGTCCGCCATCAATTTCCCCCTCTTCCAGAGTAAAAGGGCCGTTGTGCATGCTACGGTAGACTTGTACAAATTCCATGCCGGTCTGCGGGTGTGCCGGTAGCTTGAAGAGAAAAGACAGGGTTGCGTCGACGCAAACACCTAGTTCTTCGATGGTTTCCCGATGGGCGCAGACATCATACGTTTCACCTGCATCGACATGACCAGCGGCGGAGGTGTCCCAGAGCCCTGCATTGATATCTTTACTCAGGGAGCGTTTTTGCAAAAAAAGTTGCTGCTGATCATTAAACACCAGAATATGCACAGCTCTATGGCGCAAGCCAAGTTGATGGACTTTGTTACGGGGTTGATTGTCGATAAACTGGTCATTTTCATCGACAACGGCAATTAGTTCCTGGTTCATATGTCTTCCAGCATGCGTAAACCTATAAAGAATTTAGTGATGCAATTATGCCTGCAACTGATTTCCCCAGGATAAAGGCTTTTGCCTTTTATGATATTGGAGTATTCTAAAACATTAGTAAGCTAATGCGGTAATATTATGGCAAGACGTAGTGAGCATAGTCAGGCAGAAATAAAAGAAATGGTGCTGGAAGCCGCAGAGGACATTGTCCGGGAGTACGGATACTCAGCGTTAAAAGTGCGTAAGATTGCTGCCGATATCGGTTATACCGTCGGTAGTATTTATATGGTTTTTACCAATATGAATGACTTAATCATGCATATCAAGGCGCGCACATGGCAGAAATTGCACCAGCACTTGCAAAATCAGCAAAAAATAGGCGGCACTGTGCAAGACCTTGCGCTTGGTTATCTTGAATTTGCTGTCGAAAATGAAGGGCTGTGGCGGATGCTATTTGAACATCAGGTGGCACTTGGAGAGCAGGTCCCGGATTGGTATTTGCAAGATAATCAGCGGGCTTTTGAATTAATGTATGCCATGCTCAAACAGCACGATCAGGTGCATGCCGATAATCAGGTGCAACTGGCTACTCAGACCCTAATGAATAGTGTACAAGGGGTTGCTATGCATTTATTAATGCTTAATCAATCGCCAGAAACCATCAAGTTAGCTAAGGCAGAGGTAGTCTTGCTAGTGGAGTGTTTTTTACAAGGCTGGAGCAATGAGGTTAAGGAATAAAATATAATGACTTTAGGTTCTGAACATCAAAGAACGTCGTCTGTAGCGCGCAGAGAGTTGGTGTCCTGGGCATTATATGATTTTGCCAATTCAGGTTATACCACGGTAATAATGACCACGATTTATAGTGCATATTTCGTCGGAGTTATTGCCGTCAGCACCCAGGATATATCACCAGGCATGCCAACCCTATTGTGGTCTATTGCCATAGGCCTGGCTAATTTTGTGGTTATGATTGCCGGGCCTGTTGTTGGGGTGTTAGCGGATCATCAAGCGAGAAAAAAAGTATTTTTATTTATTTCCAGCGTAGGCTGTGTCATCTCAACTGCATTACTGGCCGTTGTCGGCCCCGGTGAAGTACTGCTATCAATGCTCCTGCTCACCCTATCCGCGATTATGTTTTCCCAGGGTGAAAATTTAATTGCCGCTTTTTTACCCGAACTTGTGCCTAAAGAAAAGATGGGGCGCCTGTCAGGATATGGCTGGTGTGTGGGGTATTTGGGGGGGTTGCTAACACTGGGTTGTTGTTTATGGATTATTAATTGGGGGCAACAGCAAGGCATGGCGGATACCGATATTATCCCCATCACCATACTGCTTACCGCTGCTATCTTCGCGCTAACAGCAACGCCAACTTTTCTCTGGTTGCGCGAACGTGCAATCCCCGAGACGAAAGACGAACAGTTTTCTTATTTTCGTATCAGTTTTAACAGACTAGGGCATACCTTTAAGCAAGCCACCCACTTTAAAGATTTATTCCGCTTCCTGCTGGCATTGGCAGTGTATCAATCGGGTGTCAGCACTGTTATCGTCGTGGCTGCTATTTATGCACAGGAAGCCATGGGCTTTGGCCAGCAGGAATTAATTATATTGATTATGGTGGTCAACGTCACTGCAGCGGTGGGGGCTCTTATTTGTGGGCATCTGCAGGATAAAATTGGCTCGGTGCCAACTCTGGCAATTACTCTGGTATTGTGGATTGTTGCCATTATGATCACTTATTTTGCGACAGAGCCAGCGCATATGTGGATGGCCGGAAATCTTATTGGTGCCGCAATGGGCTCTAGTCAGTCTGTTAGCCGGGCATTAGTCAGTAAATTTACTCCGGCTGGTCGTTCAGGTGAGTTTCTGGGTTTATGGGGAGTCGTTATTCGATTCTCCGCAATTGTGGGGCCCTTAAGCTACGGGATAGTGAATTTTCTTACTCAGGGAAACCATAGGCAGGCTTTATTATCGACCTTAATGTTTTTTATCGTGGGCTTGCTGTTGTTAGTGCGGGTAGATGAAAGTCGCGGCAAAATAGAGGCTAAAGAGCATTCCTAATGGCACACCTATTTTGGATTGTAATGGTCAAGTAAAGCAAGGCACATCTAAAGGCTGGTTTTATGACGCTGCCGTTATCGACTTGTTTTCACTCCAAGTGGTGGGTTGGGCGATTAATGATCATATGCGTACCTCACTTTTATAATGGTAAAGGAACGTACTCTAAATTGTGCTATCAATCACCTTGAAAGTGACTTCCAGAGAAAACAGTCTAAGGATGTGTCCTTTTTTACTTGACCATTACAAGGCATCGCAGTCAAAAAATGAGGGTGGCAACATGTTATGCTCTGTTTGATAATAGTCGGCAGCTTTTAAGACTGAATATCGCATTTAAATGAATAGCAAACAAGTATATCAAATTCGCCGTAGTCAACGTGCCAAGCGTGCCAGAATCGTGGTAACTGCAGAGAAGGTAGAAGTGGTCGCACCTTTACGTATGCCTGAGAGGCAGATTCATCAGTTTATGAGAGCCAAGCTAGACTGGATTGAATCTGCGAAAAACAAAGTGCAGCGCCATGCTGATACTATTGCTAGTCTTGCTCCAGAATTGTATCAACAAGGTGCCATGATCCCTTATCTGGGAAAGCAGTATAAGCTGGAAATCAAGCTTAGCCAGAACAGACAAATTGAAATAGCCTTTGCGGGGGCTTTTATTGCTAATGTACCGGACAGTTGTTATCAATCCTTAACATCCGCAGCCTTAAGTGAAGAGATTAGGGCTGCTCTGATAATATGGATGAGGGAGGCGGCAGGGAAGCTGGCTGCGCAGACGATGGGGCATTATGTTCCTTTATATCAGTTACATCCTCGTTCAATTACCATTAAAACCCAGAAAAGTCGCTGGGGAAGTTGTGGTATCCATAACGATATTAATTTGAACTGGCTGCTGATTCTGGCTCCGGTTGAAGTATTTGAATATGTTGTCATACATGAGTTATGCCATATAGCACAGCGCAATCATTCTGCCGCATTTTGGGCGCTTGTCGCCAGGTATTGTCACGATTATCAGCAACAAAGAGGGTGGCTGAAGCGCCACGGGTCGAGTCTGATGCTGGGTTTATGAAAAAAGAGATATTTCAAAGCCGGGGGAGTAGGCTTTAGCCTACACAAAACACGATATCGTGTAGACTAAGGCGTCTGGAACAAATAATTATCCATCCTTGCTGATCTTTTTGTTCGTTATCAGCACAGTAGCAATAGTTACGTAGCCAGCTATGCGCCTCTTACTAGGGCACTGTGACAAACAAAAATCTCGCCCAATTACTGAGCGGTTATTTGTTTTCAGGCGCCTAAAGTCTACTCTCCCTTTCTTTTAAGGGTAAGCGCAAAAGCATTGTATAGAATCAACACGCTATGAAATTAATAAGAGAGCTGTTGCTTATAGTTGTTTGTATTGGCCTGTTACAAGCTTTTATGCAACGTGATATAGGTTCTGGCGAGGTTCCCCCATTGCCAGCTAAAGCGATAAGCGGAAAAAATAGCGCCAGCCTGATTGCTAATAAACCGGCTATCATTTATTTCTGGGCTAGCTGGTGTGGTATCTGCGGGTCTATTCAAGGAACTATTAGTGAGGTATTGCAAGATTATTCCGGGGTAACTGTGGCATTACGCTCTGGTAGTCATGCTGATATTGCAAGCTACTTGCAAAAAAATAATCTGGATTGGCAGGTTATTAATGATAATGACGGAGCTTTAGCACAAGCATTTGGCATAAATACTGTTCCGGCGGTGTTTATTGTTGGCCCAGATGGAGCGACAGGCTTTATTACTCTGGGTTATGTGACGGAAGTAGGATTAAGACTTAGGTTGTGGTGGTTGGGAATTGATAATTAGTTCAGCTGATTTTGGTGTAAGGCGTAAATAATATACAATAGAAAAAATTTTTAATCGAAAAAGATAAGATATGAGTAAACTTAAATGTGCTGTTATCGGGACAGGTTACCTAGGTAAATTTCATGCAGAAAAATATGCTTCTTTGCCGGATTGCGAATTAGTCGCAGTCGTTGATATTAATCAACAGGCGGCTGAAGAAGTTGCTGCCAAGAATGGTGCTGAGGCTTTAACGGATTATCAGTCTTTATTAGGTAAGGTCGATGCGGTCAGTATCGTTGTGCCTACCACTTTGCATCATCAGGTTTCTAAAGATTTTTTAAATGCGGGTGCGCATGTTTTAGTCGAAAAGCCGATTACCGTGACTGTTGAAGAAGCAGATGAATTGATCGCCATTGCCAAACAGAAAAATCTGGTTCTACAGGTAGGCCACCTTGAACGTTTTAATCCTGCTGTGATGGGGTTAGGTGACCTGGACGATAAGCCATTATTTATCGAATCACATCGCCTATCGCCTTTTAACCCACGCGCGAATGATGTCAGTGTGGTGCTGGACCTGATGATTCATGATATCGATATTATTCTGGCTATTGTTGATTCTGAAGTGGATCATATTGAAGCTAGTGGTACAGCTGTTTTAACCAAAGGCACTGATATTGCCAATGCACGTCTGACTTTTAAGAGCGGCTGTGTCGCAAATGTCACGGCCAGTCGGATTAGCATGAAGATGGAGCGTAAGATGCGTATGTTCCGCCCAAACTCCTATATTTCCATAGATTTCCAAAACCGTGTGTTAACCAAACACTATGCAGGGGAAGGAGAAATGTTTCCGGGCGTGCCAAAAATAGAAACGGATAAATCGGTATTTGAAAGTGGGGATGCTTTATTAGAGGAAATCAAGAATTTTGTTGATTGTATTCATACGGGTAACTCACCTGATGTCTCTGGCGAAGCAGGTCGACGTGCCCTGGCAACAGCGATTGAAATTACCGAGTTGCTAATATAGTGCCGTACGGCGTACTTTAGTCTGCCTGGCTGTTATAAGCGAATTAAATTAATTTAAAGTTGAAAAGGTAATAATAATGATCCCAATGGTAAACCTGAAAGCTCAGTATGCTGAAATAAAAGAGGAAATTGAGCAAGGCCTGGCGCAAACAATCGAAAGCTGTTCTTTTATACTCGGGCCAAATGTGCAGGCATTTGAAAAGGAAGCGGCTGAATATTTAGGCGTTAAGCATGCGATTGGTGTGGCTTCGGGTACCGACGCATTACATTTGGCATTATTAGCGGAAGGCATAGGCGAGGGCGATGAAGTGATTACTACGGCTTTTACCTTTATAGCGACTGCCGAGGCCATTCGCTATGTGGGTGCAAAGCCCGTATTTGTGGATGTTGATCCTAAAACTTTTAATATAACAGCAGCTACGATTGAAGCAGCAATTACCGATAAAACCACGGCGGTGATGCCAGTGCATTTATTTGGCCAGCCTGTTGATATGGCAGCGATTAAAGTCGTGTGTGATAAGCATAATCTTAAGCTGATCGAAGATTGCGCGCAGTCATTTGGCGCATCCATAGCAGGCAAGCAAACAGGTAGTATAGGAAATGCAGCGGGCTATAGTTTTTTCCCGAGTAAAAACCTGGGTGCATTTGGCGATGGTGGCCTGGTCGGAACAAACTCTGATGAGACGGCTGAAATGGTTAGGCAATTGCGTAATCATGGTTCTAAAGTGCGTTATTATCATGATGTTATCGGCTTTAATAGCCGCCTTGATGATATGCAATCGGTGGTTTTACGCGCTAAATTAAAGCGTATTGATCGTTATAACGCGAGTCGCCGTCATGCTGCACACTTGTATTCTGAATTAATGGCTGACTTACCGATAGAAACACCTTTCGAAGATGGTATTGGTGTGCATGTCTACCATCAATATACTTTACTCTCTGATCGTCGTGATGAAATATTAGAAGCCTTACAGGCCAAGCAAATCAGCTGTTCGATTTTCTATCCAGTGCCATTGCATCAGCAGAATGTCTTTAAAGAAGATTGTGCAGGGCTTTCTTTGCCAGCAACTGAAGCGATTGCAGCACGGTGTATGTCTTTACCTATTTGTTCCGAGATTAGTGACGAGTCGATAAAAGAGATTGTTGCTGTAATTCGTAGTGTATTTGCAGGTTAATTGAATAGATGAGTAACTTCCCCATTTATGCGCTGGATTTTGATGGCGTAATCTGTGATAGCGCAGTAGAAACCGCAATTACCGGCTGGAAATCGGCTACTTATGTCTGGCCCGATATGGCGAATACCGTTCCCGCAGAAAAGCATATCGCACAATTTCGTGAGTTACGACCGCAGTTGGAAACAGGTTATGAGGCGATTATCTTTATGCGCCTGATTCAACAAGGCGAGTCTGTTACGAATATTAAGGCGAATATAAGCAAGTTTTTAAATGAGCTAGGTAAAGATAGCTCTTTGTTAAAACAGCTTTTTGGACAGACTCGTGATCAATGGATACAGCATGCCCGGGATGAGTGGATCACCATGAACCCCTTATTTGAGGGAATTGGCGAGAAGCTACAGAAATTAAGCGGTCAGACCTGGTATATCGTTACCACCAAGCAGGAGCGCTTTGTAGAGCAAATATTACAGGCAAACCAGGTGGATTTGCCGGTAGATATTTATGGCCTGGACCGGAAGATGGGCAAGCAGGCGGTGTTGCAGGAATTGTTAGAACTGCATGGCGACAAGACCATTCAGTTAATAGAAGACAGGTTGCCAACTCTAGCAGGGGTTTTGGGAAATGACCGCTTAAATGCAGTGGAATTGCAGTTAGTGGATTGGGGCTATAATACCGAGCAAGATAGAACAGATGCCAGAACAAAAGGTATTAAAGTGATTGGTTTGTCTGAGTTTTTGCAAGCACAACCAGCCAGTTGACTATAGAAATAGGTGAATCTGTTATGATGTGTATAGGTTATACACATTTGAGGTTTTATGATGCGAACGAATATCGTTTTAGATGATAAGTTAGTCACTCAAGCGCTTGCTTTAACAGGTGCAAGCAGTAAGAAAGAGGTTGTTAATCTGGCATTAAGCAGGTTAGTGGACTCGTATAAAGAAAAAGATGTTTATAGGCACCATTTTATTGAAGCCTATATAGATAAGCCGATAAAAATTGAAAACTTTGTTTCCTTGGCAAGGGAAGAGGTTTATGAAAGATAATGTCTTTATTGATAGTAATATCTGGCTATATGCGCTGATTCAAAGTCAAACAGATGACGAAAAAAGATTAATAGCTAAAAATTGTATTGTAGAGGCAAAGGATATTATTGTCAGTACTCAAGTTGTTAATGAGGTTTGTGTTAACTTAATGCGTAAAGCAAGTAAGGATAATGCCTATATTGAGCAATTTGTCAGTGATTTTGTCGCGACTTATGCTGTGGTCGCACAAACAAAAGAGGATGTTTTACAAGCTGCAAGTATCAGGAGGGATTACGATTTATCCTATTGGGATAGCTTGATCGTTACTTGTGCATTACGCAGTGAATGTAGCATACTGCTAACTGAAGATATGCAGCAGGGTTTGATTATTAATAAGCAGTTAGAGATATGCAACCCATTTTAAGTCCATACACAAATCTGAGATTATCATGACCAAAGCCTATACAGAAGCAGAAATCGAGAGCCACTTAAAAGCAGAATTACCGCATTGGTATTATGAAAACGGCTGGATTCGACGCAAAATTAAAACCAGTGGCTGGAAGGCAAGTCTAATGGTTGTGACTACGGTTGGGCACTTGGCGGAAAAGGCCTGGCATCATCCTGATTTAAACGTGTCTTATGCCTTTGTGATTGTCAAACTGGTCACCCATTCAGCCAAGGGAATTACCGATAAAGACTTTGCATTAGCTAAAAAAATTGAAGAGGTTGTGATGTGGGATGCTGCTGCAACATCAGAAGGTGTTTTTGAAGGAACACCCGATGATCCGCGCTTTAAATATATTAAACAAGATAAACAAGATAAATAAGTTAAATAAGAGGAACAGCGAGTGACTGAAATAATTGAAGTACCCAGTCCTTTTTGCGGTATTGGTACCGATGACCTGACAGTTCAAGTCAATGACCTGGCTGTCAGTGTCATGGCTAATGGCTGCGCAGTGAATACACCTGCCTTCGAACAGGTGATAACCGATACTAGTGCCCGTGTTGACGGCAAAGACGTAAGCTTGGAGGTCGCTGTTGCTAAAGCAGCAGAGCTATTAAGTGTCAGCAATCAGCCGGTGATCGGTGGTTGTGCAACAGACGTTAATGGTATGCGTGGGTTGATGGCGCTCGCAGATCATAGTGGGGCGGTAGTTGATAATATGAATTTTACCGGTGCGCGACGTAATTTTCTGGCACTGCAAGACACCGGTTGGATGAATACCACACTCGCTGAAATTAAAAATCGTTGTGACTATTTACTGGTAGTTGGTGTTGACTTAGAGGGCTTTGCACCACGTTTTTTTGAGCGTTATTTATGGAACCAGGAGTCCATGTTTCTCTCTGATACCAGTCAACGCCAGATTGTTTATTTAGGCAAGGCACCTTCGGGAGAAGCTTCTATATCACCTGCAGGGGTTAAAGCAAAAGTATTGGCTTGTAAGGATGCAGATCTGCCTGAAGTTATGGCGGTTTTGCGCGCTTTAGTTAAAGGCAAAAAGATTGTTGCAGATACTATTTGTGGTATTGCGGTGAGTGATTTACAAGAAGTCGCAGATCAATTAAAAGCAGCAAAATACGGCGTAGTGACTTGGGCGGCTGGTGCATTAAACTTTGACCAAGCTGAATTGACGGTGCAAATGTTATCTGAAATGGTTAAAGATATTAATACCATGGATACACGTTGTTCAGGCTTTCCCTTAGGTGGTAAGGAGGGCGATCAAACAGCTAATCAGGTCTGTGGCTGGACTTCAGCCTATCCGGCAAGAGCGCGTTTTTCCAGTGGCTTTCCTGAATATGATCCTTTTTTGTATGACTCTAATGTGATGCTGGCAAATGGTGAGGCAGATGTATTGGTCTGGGTGCAGGCGTTTAATGTGACGTCTGTTCCTCCTGTCACAGAGCTGCCGACCATTGTTGTCGCTCGTTCGGGCATGGTGTTTGATAAACAACCCGATGTATTTATACCCGTTGGTACGCCTGGTATTGATCATGCAGGTCATGCTTATCGTTTAGATAATGTTGTCGCCATTCGTCTTAAAAAATTGCGTGAATCTGGATTGCCGAGTACGGCGGACGTTTTAAATGCAATTGAACAAGCTTTGTAGGAAAGAATAATCATGTTGATAAAATTAACAGGTGGTACGGTTTATGATCCTGCCAGTGGTATTGATGGAAAGGTACAAACGCTTTATGTTCAAAATGGACGCTTTATTAAGCGGCCTGCCAACGATGTGAAAATTGATAAAGAGTATGACTTAAAAACTAAGGTGCTAATGGCTGGCGCGATTGATATGCATACGCATATTGGTGGTGGTAAGGGTAATATCGCTCGGATGCTGATTCCTGAAGATCATCGTAAGGATCCAGTGCATCGCTCGGACATTACCCGTTCGGGTTGTGGGCATGCAATGCCGAGTACATTTACGACGGGCTATCGTTACGCCGAAATGGGGTATACCGCAGGTTTTGAGCCAGCCATATTGCCGATTAATGCGCGTCAGGCGCATATGGAAATGGCTGATATTCCCATTCTGGATAAAGGGGGCTATGTGATGCTGGGTAGTGATGATTATTTGCTACGTATGCTGACGGCTAAAAAAGATCAAAAAGCAATTAATGATTATGTCGCGTGGACAATGAATGCCGCCAAAGCCATTGGTGTAAAAGTCGTTAATCCAGGAGGTATTAATGCTTTTAAATTTAATCAACGAAAACTGGATTTAGATGAAAATAATGCGCATTATGGTATCAGTCCACGTGAAATATTAATCAGTTTAGCCACAGCGGTTAAAGAGCTTGGTGTTAAGCATCCTTTGCATGTGCATGGTTGTAATTTAGGTGTGCCAGGTAATGTCAATACTACTTTAGATACCATGCAAGGAATTGGTGGCTTGCCCTTACATCTGACGCATATTCAGTTCCACAGTTATGGCAATGAAGGTGACTTTAAATTTTCATCGGGTGGTGCGGCTATTGCAGAAGCGATTAATAAAACGCCGAATATCACCGCTGATGTTGGGCAGATTTTATTTGGTCAGACTATTACAGCATCTGGTGATAATATGCGTCAGCATGCAAATCATGGCTTTGCCAGCCCCGATAAATGGGTGAGCATGGATATAGAGTGTGATGCGGGTTGTGGTGTGGTGCCGTTCAAATACCGAGATCAAAATTTTGTTAATGCTTTGCAATGGGCAATTGGTCTGGAAATATTCTTATTGGTAGATGATCCATGGCGGGTTTTCTTGACTACGGATCATCCGAATGGCGCACCGTTTACTACGTACCCGCATTTGATTCGTCTTTTGATGGATAAGAGTTTTCGTAATGATATGCTGGCAACGATTCATCCTGAAGCGCAAAAAATGACGACGCTGGGGTCAATTGATCGTGAATATAGCTTGCAGGAAATTGCTATTCTAACGCGTGCAGGTGCCGCTAAGTTAGTTGGACTGGAAGATCGTGGTAGTTTGGCTGAAGGTGCCTGGGCTGATATTACGGTGTACACAGAGAACGCAGATCGCGAAAAAATGTTTGAGAAACCGGATTATGTTTTCAAGGATGGAGAATTAGTCGTGGTTGACGGTAAAGTGGTACATACAAAATGGGGCACTACGCATATTGTGCGACCTGACTGGGATAGCTCTGTCGAGAAAGATTTACAAAAGTACTTTGATCGCTTTATGACTATGAAAGTAGGCAACTTCAAAATCAGTGATGATGAAATCACCGAAGATGGTCGTGGCAGTTTGACTACGCATAGTTTGAATGGTGTCACATGACAACCTTAGCTTTTGATGCGCGCGTTTATGATAAGCGCTTGTATGCAGTAGGTTTTTCTGCGGAGCAGGCTGAAGTTGGTGTGGCACTTCAGCAGGAGGCTGTTAATGCAACGCTTGATCAAAAGCGCAACACTGAGTTAGCAACTAAACACGATTTAACAGAAACTGAGTTAAAGTTAGAGTTAAAAATAGCTAAAACAAATACTGTCATTGCGCAGACCAAAGCTCGGTTAATACGCTGGGAGACAGGCGTAGGTTTTTTTGCAAACTACATTGATTAGCGGATTATTACTTAAGATGAGTTCTGGATTATGATTATTAATGGTGTCAGCATTGATGAAACCTTCGCGGAAGCGTTTCCAATGAAAGCAACCCGCGCAATTATTACCGCGCAAAATCAGAAGTGGGCAATGATCTCCGCACAAGCGATGACCGGTTTTGCAACCTCGGTGATTGCCTGTGGCTGTGAAGCAGGAATAGAGCGGATTTTGGATCCGTCAGAAACTCCCGATGGCCGCCCCGGAGTATCGGTATTGATTTTTGCCATGGGAGGTAAAGGTTTAGCTAAGCAATTGGAAACTCGTGCGGGGCAGTGCGTGCTAACCTCTCCTACCTCGGCTTTATTTGCCGGAATCGATGAAGGCCTGCAAATTCCCTTAGGGAAGAACCTGCGTTATTTCGGCGATGGTTTTCAAATTGCGAAAAAAATAGCAGGCAAACGTTATTGGCGAGTGCCGGTGATGGATGGTGAATTTTTGACCGAAGCGACTACGGGTAGAGTCGATGCGGTTGGCGGTGGTAACTTTCTAGTGTTAGCAGAGTCTCAGCCACAAGCTCTAGAAGCCTGTGAGGCAGCGATTGTTGAAATGAAAAAAGTGCCTAACGTGATTATGCCATTTCCTGGTGGTGTCGTACGTTCAGGTTCAAAAATCGGTTCAAAATATCCTGCATTAGGTGCTTCAACCAATGATGCGTTTTGTCCTACCTTAAAGGGTGTGACAAAGACTGATCTTTCGCCGGAAATCGAGTCGGTGATGGAAATTGTTATAGATGGATTGACTAAAGAAGATATCGATAAAGCGATGCGCGTAGGAATTCAGGCGGTTTGTGAGCTAGGTGCAGAGAATGGTATTAAACGCATTAGCGCAGGTAATTATGGCGGAAAATTAGGACCATTCCATTTTCATTTACAGGAGATTATGGCATGAGTGCTTTAACTTTTTCTGCGAAACATGAAACAGCGCAACGTGTTGATATGTCGCCTTTGGTATGTCAATTATTAAAAGATATGAGTCTAGCTGATATTGCGGCGATTGAGTTGCAAAATGGTAAACGAAAAATTCGTGTCGATGAATTATTTGATATCTCTGGTGAAGATAGCCAGGATATTATTATTATTAATAATAGTTATGCCAAACTGGATTTTATTGGTAAAGAATTAGCAAGCGGACGTATGACTGTACAGGGTGAAGCAGGAGCCTACTTTGGTATGGGCATGAAATCAGGTGAGCTACTTGCTGACGGTAGTGTAGGATTATATGCGGCTTGTGAAATGAAAAATGGTCTTTTGACGATTAAAGGCGATGCGGGTGATTTTCTGGGCGCAGCATTACCTGGTAATAAACAAGGTATGAAAGGTGGTACGGTTTTAGTTAAGGGTAATGTAGGGCAACGGGCAGGCGACCATATGCGCCGAGGCGTAATGCTGATAGAAGGCAATGCCGGAGATTATTGTGGCTCACGTATGATAGCAGGAACTATCGCTGTTATGGGTTCAACCGGACGCTTTTTAGGCTACGCCATGCAAAGAGGGACGATCCTGCTATGGAAACAGCCGCAGCTATCGGCGACCTTTAATGACTGTGGTTCACACACGCTGGCATTTTTACCGATATTATTTAAATCATTTACTAGCTTTGATTCTAAATTTGCTAAAGAATCAGTCACCTTTAATCGGGTGCGGCGCTTTGGTGGGGATATGGCTGAAAAGGGCCGGGCTGAAGTTCTGGTTAAGTTGCAAAACGAAGAGCAGAATGCAGCTTTTTCCGCGGCAAGCTTTTCATAGGGTGAGAAAATTACCTGAAAGAGCTAGGTTACATTTTTAAAGTAACGATACTTTGCGCGACTACGACTCCCAGTTTCTAACGGCTGAGTTTTTGCTGATGGCTGTATTGCTGGAGCAGTAGCGTAGCCAGCTATGCGCCAGATGCAGCGTCTTGCTCTCGATAAAAATCATAGAGTGACAATCTCTTGGTTTATTTTTTAATTTTTTAGGTTCTAATATATTGACTACTGAAGTTAACAATTTGGTGCAAACACGTATTCCAACTAACTATGGAGAGTTTGTACTGCATTATTTTAGTAATACCCTAGATAATAAAGAGCATATTGCTTTTGTGTTTGGTGATGTAGTTCAGAAGAGTAAGGCGCCGGTAAGAATACATTCGGAATGTTTTACTGGTGATGTTCTAGGTTCAAGACGCTGTGACTGCGGAGATCAGCTGGACAAAGCGCTACAGCTAATCAGCGAGTATGGTCGTGGTGTGCTGGTTTATTTACGCCAGGAAGGTCGAGGTATTGGTTTGCTTAAGAAGTTACAAGCCTATAATTTACAAGATGAAGGCATGGATACTGTGGATGCAAATCTTCACCTTGGTCACTTGCCTGATGAGCGTGAATATACGATAGCGGCTTTGATTCTAGAAAACTTGCAAGTCACCTCTATTCAGCTGATCACCAATAATCCGAATAAGATAGAACAGTTGCAAAGCCTCGGGGTAAAAGTTGAAGGTCGTATTGCAATTGAAATCGAATCAAACTGCGATAATAGAGCCTATTTGCAGACCAAAGCGCATAAAATGGATCATTTGATAAGCAAGGAAAATACATAGTCATCTATCTGGCTGAATTTAAGTTTTATTGCTAAATATTTCACCAAACACTATGGCAAGAGTATAATGCATGAATTTTACTGTCACCTAAGCTTGATAGTTGTTAGCAATAAAGGTAAACCCTTACGCAGTCTATGACGCAGAAATTATTTATTTTGACGACAGGATGTCAAATGAACGAGTACGATTCGGATAAAATGGCCGACGTACTGAAAGCCTCGCATGCAATGGAAATAACAGAAAGTCCAGAAGAAGCGGATGTTTTACTGTTAAATACTTGTTCAATTCGTGAAAAATCACAGGAAAAAGTATTTTCTTTATTGGGTCGTTGGCGCAAGATTAAAGAAAAAAGGCCTGATATTATTATCGGAGTCGGCGGCTGTGTTGCTAGTCAGGAAGGCGAAGCAATTCAAAAGCGTGCACCTTATGTCGATATCGTCTTCGGCCCGCAAACCTTACATCGCTTACCCGAGCTATTAAATAAATCCCGCAGTGGCGTTAAACGGGTAGTCGATATTTCTTTTCCCGAAATCGAGAAATTTGATGCTCTGCCTGAGCCACGAGCCGATGGCCCCAAAGCTTTTGTCTCTGTTATGGAGGGTTGTAGTAAATATTGTACTTTCTGTGTTGTTCCCTATACCCGTGGTGAAGAAATTAGTCGTCCTGTACAAAGCGTACTGGATGAAATTAATGTGTTGGCCGAGCAAGGTGTGCGAGAAGTGAATCTGCTAGGGCAAAACGTCAATGCCTATCGAGGTGAAATGGATGACGGCGAAATAGCCGATTTTGCCTTGTTACTCCATTTTGTAGCTGCTGTTGACGGCATTGATCGTATTCGTTTTACCACCTCACACCCCATTGAGTTCACAGACGAATTGGTGGAGGCTTTTGCTGAAATTCCTGAATTAGTAAACCACCTTCATTTACCTGTACAAAGTGGGAGTGATAGTATCTTGTCGATGATGAAGCGTGGGCATACACGCGCTGATTATTTGGCAACTATGGAAAAAGTTAAAGCAGTGCGGCCAGGTATCAGTTTATCTTCTGATTTCATTATCGGCTTTCCAGGTGAGACGGATGCTGATTTTGCCGATACGATGGACTTAATCGAACAAGTCGGTTTCGATTTTTCGTATAGCTTTGTCTATAGCGCCCGACCAGGTACACCTGCTTCGGACTTGCCTGATGATACGAGTGAAGGCACAAAAAAACAACGATTAAAAGTATTGCAAGCACGCTTAGATGAGATGACTATGGCTATCTCTGCAAGTATGGTTGATACTGTGCAGTCAGTCTTAGTTGAAGGTGTTTCTAAGAAAAATCTGCTGCAGGTGGCAGGGCGGACAGAAAACAATAGAGTGGTAAACTTTATTGGCCATCCACGTCTGGCGGGACAGTTTGTCGATGTGCTGATTACTGAAGCGCTGCCCAATTCTTTGCGCGGTAGAATAGTCGAATCCTCTCTTGAAAAAATAGTACAGCAGGCATAGTGGGTGAGTAGAGAAACTTTAGAATTAACCCTGGAACCAGTTGATAATCAGCGTTTAGCAAATCTGTGTGGGCAGTTTAATGCACACTTACAACAAATAGAGCGTCGTTTAAATGTAGACATTGCTAATCGTGGTAATCAATTCACAATAACCGGGCTTGTAAAGGCCGTTAAAGCAACTGAAGCAATATTGCAGATGCTGTTTAGTGATGCAGCCAATGAAGAGATTACACCCGAACAAATTCACTTGTCCATGCAGCAAGCTAATATTGAAGATATAGTACAGGAATCTCCCCAGGATGATGAGCTAGCCGAAGTCTTAATTAAAATCAAACGTGGTGTTTTAAAAGGACGCGGGGCTAATCAAAGAGAGTATCTGAAAAAAATAATGCTTCATGATATTAATTTTGGCGTCGGTCCTGCCGGAACAGGGAAAACTTATCTAGCAGTAGCCTGCGCAGTTGAAGCTTTACAATCAGAGCAAGTGCGCCGTATCGTGCTCGTCAGACCTGCAGTGGAAGCCGGTGAGAAGTTAGGTTTTTTACCGGGTGATATGGCGCAAAAGGTAGATCCTTATTTAAGGCCTCTTTTTGATGCTCTATATGAAATGTTAGGTTTCGAGCGAGTAGAAAAGCTCATTGAACGTAAAGTAATTGAAGTCGCACCGCTGGCATTTATGCGTGGACGCACCTTAAATGATTCGTTTATTATTCTGGATGAAGCGCAGAATACGACTAACGAGCAGATCAAAATGTTTTTAACACGGGTAGGGTTTGGTTCAACTGCAGTGATTACTGGGGATATTACCCAGATTGATTTGCCTAACGATAAAATGTCCGGGCTTAAGCATGTCTTACAGGTGCTTAAAGGTGTCGAAGGTATTAGCTTTACTTTTTTTAATGCCAAAGATGTTGTGCGCCACCCCTTGGTGCAGCGCATAGTAGTCGCCTATGAAAATTATGAGCGCAAGCAAGGCTGATGTTAATTCGTGATTTGGAAGTTCAGCGCATTATTGATTCTCAGTTTTTGCCAGCAGATGAAGAGTTGCAACTTTGGTTAGAAACGGCATTGATAGATTATTCCCATGATGCTGAAGTGCTTATCCGTATCGTTGATAGCCAGGAAATAACCAGCCTGAATAAACAATATCGACATAAAACTGGTTCTACAAATATTCTAAGTTTTCCACTTGAAATGATTGAGGGTGTGCCGGGGCTTTATATATTAGGCGACCTGGTTATTTGTGCTGAAGTATTGGAGCGTGAAGCAAGGGAACAAAAAAAGACCTTAAACGAGCATTGGGCACATATTGTTATTCATGGTATTTTACATCTCATCGGTTTTGATCATATTAATGAAAAAGATGCCACCGAGATGGAGGCAAAAGAAATTAACGTTTTACATCAACTACAAATTGATAACCCCTATCAGGAGAAAGAAGTAAATGGCTGACGAGGTCGCGGACAGCAATAAATCTTCGCAAAAAAGCTGGATGGAACGTATTGGGCAAATCATGGGGGGAGAACCTCAAGATAGAGAGGATTTGCTAGAGATTTTACGAGAAGCTGAAGAAAAACACCTGCTCGATAAATACGCACTGAAGATGCTGGAAGGTGTATTACAAGTCTCTGAGCAACGCGCACGAGATGTTATGGTGCCCCGCAAGAAAATGATTGTATTAAAAAAGGATGCGTCATTAGAAGACGTTTACCCGGTGGTTATTGAATATGGCCATTCCCGGTTTCCGGTTATTAGTGAAGATAAAAGTGAAGTAGTCGGAATTTTATTAGCTAAAGATTTGCTGGTACATGCCTTAGATAGAAAAAACATGAAGGTAGAGGCATTGATGCGAACAGCAACTGTTGTGCCGGAAAGTAAACGGTTAAATGTGCTTTTAAAGGAATTCCGGGCGACACGTAGTCATATGGCTATTGTTGTCGATGAGTATGGTGCAGTAGCAGGAGTGGTGACTATTGAAGATGTGTTAGAGCAAATTGTCGGTGAGATTGAAGACGAGCATGACTATGCCGAAGAAGAATACATTACAAAACAGGGTGATAAAGAGTACGTTATACAAGCCTTAACGCCGTTAGAAGACTTTAATGAATACTTCTCGGTAGACTTTGATACTGAAGAATTTGATACTGTCGGTGGTTTTATTGTTGGGCGTTTGGAGCACATGCCTAAAAAAGGTGAAAAAGTAAAACAGGGTAGATTTCGTTTTGAGGTGTTAAGAGCTGATGGCCGACGGGTGCATTTGCTGAAATTAAAGATAAAAGATAATTAACTACTCAACGAAGCTAAATAGTTCAATGAAATAATAAAGAAAATTGAGGTAACTTTCCCTCAAAGACCCGCGTCATTACCTGAGGTGCACTTAGGTAACTCGCAATAAATAGCTCGCCGTTTTAATGTAAAATATAAGACGTATTTCACAATCAATTATAACCTATAGGATTTATAGCCCACTTACCTAAAAGGCATTATGGTAACACTGCTCAGAGCAGCATATTAAAAGACGTAGCCAGAAAATTAACAGGCGTAAAGAGAAGAGCTTTCCAGGCACAAGTAGCCATTGATTATTTGAATAAAGTGGTAGGCTGTTAGCGTCACCATTAACTACATATTGTGTTTTTTCCACTGATAACCATCAGTTATATCTGCATCAGTTGCTGGTTTAGTTGCAACAGTCTTTTCAATCAAGTCGGCGGAAGACCAAATCACGGCGATTCGAGGTGCAACGATTGAATCTAAATGTGAATTCCTCTAACTAAGACTGAAGATGCTCTGGGGTGACAGAGTCTTGGTGTGTTCCCAAAATCCACCGCTTGAGCAAACTCGCAATACAATATATACCTGTCATAACAACATAAGCCGGATCACCTGAGTCAGACAAAACAGCCTGCTGATGCATTAGGAATATAGCGTATTCGTATATCTCCAAGCCTTTAGTTTCAATCACCTCTTCAACTATCACTACAATGTTCTTGCTAATTCCACGTCTTCGTTTGCGACCTCTTTTTTTCAGGAAAAAGATTAACAAAGACAGAAGGAACTGCTGCGCGAAGCAGTTAAGTAGTCAGATGCAAGAATTATGGAAAATACTGTCGAGGGATTATATTCTAGACATGTTTTCTAATTTACACTTTGTTATGCGATACTGATCATTCTGGATTACTTCGCTTACTTGATATACTTCGTGGCCGTGCGAAGTACAATTACAAATAACTTTATTTAAAGGTAAAAGAAATGCAAACTGCATACATTGTAAAATCATATTCACCAATTTTATTGGCTGTTTCACTAGGCTTTTCTTCGCCTGTTTTCGCAGAGGGTTTAAATCTTGATTCGCTAAGTGATGGCTTGACAAGCGTACAAGAAGGTCAACAAACGGTAGAGACAGGCAAACAACTCTCTACATTGGGAGAAACTGCCGCAGTGAAACCGTCTGAAGTGGGCTTAACAGAAACATTAGTCAGTAAATTGGGGATTTCATCAGCTCAGGCAGAAGGCGGGGCTGGGGTAATTTTTAAAGCAGCGCAAGAGCAGTTGGATGCTGCACAATTTGCACAGATAGGTGCCGCTGTTCCTGAAATGGATAGTTTGTTAAGTGCTGCGCCTAAGTCATCTACTTCTAGCCTGATTAGTAGTGCATCGTCAATGTTAGGTGATAGCGCTAGTAGCTATGGAAATCTTGCAGCTTTGGCATCTTCGTTTAGTGATTTGAATCTGTCCCCTGATATGGTTGATGCATTTGTACCCGTAGTCGTCGACTATGTTAAACGACGCGGTGGTGCGATGACAGGTATAGTGGACCCCTGAGTCAAGACAAAAACTCACTGAGTTTAAGTTGTACATTCAATTTTACTTGCAACTGAACAGCGTTGCCCCGGTTTTATCTTTGTTTCCGTTGTTTCGGCTTTTGTGGCGG
>Ga0233443_1000068_pt1 | contig 133453 bp, 129 predicted proteins | sample SI_123_September_2_FD_182784 | JGI IMG/M metagenome (GOLD analysis project Ga0233443, IMG submission 182784) | Seawater microbial communities from Saanich Inlet, British Columbia, Canada - SI_123_September2016_200_MG | ecosystem: Environmental > Aquatic > Marine > Inlet | place: Canada...
GGGCACTTAATCATTCCTTTTCCAGAATTCATAGTAATTTAAGGTTTGTTTCTCAGATATTTATTATATCTAATATTCATTGCCCATAGCTATTACTTTCTCTATATATATTAGGTTCAAAACCTACTAGTCATATATTTTTTTCCATTTTTAAGAATTAATTAAATATATTATAAATATTAAATCAAAATGTCAATATAAGAATTAATTAATGAATTAATCGGATATATGTAAATAATCTAGTTAACACTTTTTTAAATAGATTTTTATCAAATTTATATTAAAAATATCATTAAACTCGCAAATAAACAAAATTTAAATATAGTTTAATTAGAAAAAAGGTGGCTATTAATTATTTATATTATGAACAAATTTACATCAATAGAAATTAATGCAATTTACAAGCATGAGCATGGTTTAAAATATCGTGTAGATGATATAGATATCCATGATGTAACAGGATATGAAGAATGAGAAAAGCCTAAAGAATATGTGCTTTATACACAGTTAGAAGCATGAACTTATCCAGTCTGAAAAAAATGGGTTAGAGAAAAGGAGGATTTTTTAAAAAAATTTACTAAAATTACTGATAAGTAATAATACTTTTAATAAACTTAATATGATAAAAACTATTATTTTTGATTTTGCCTGAGTTTTAACTTTGAGTAAATGTTTCCCTAAAATTGCTGAAAATTTATGAAATCAATATAAGTTAGATCCAAATATAATTATGAAAAGTTTATATAGTTCAGAAAGTAATTATGTACTTTGAAAAGAAACTACAGAATCATTTTATAATAATTCTTGTAAACATTTAGGTATATCTTTTAAGGACTTTTCTTATCAATTTCAGAATTGGTATATATTAGAAGAAAATGTTTTAAACTACATTAAAATTTTAAAAGAAAATTATGAAATTGTATTGCATTCAGATAATTTTGATATATTAGCAAAAGTACTAAAAATAAATCCCAAACTAACAAGTATATTTGACTTGATGGTATTTTCTAATGATATTTGATACAATAAAACTCAAAAAGAAGCATTTTTGTATACATTAAATAGAATTAATAAAAAAACTAATGAGTGTATATTTATTGACGATAAAGAAAAAAATTTAATTGCTCCATATGAGTTATGAATTCAAGCGATTCTATATACATCTTTTGAGAAATTTAAAATAGATCTAGAAAAATTTATTACTTAATTAGTAAATAATCTATATTTATATATAGTTATAATAAGTAGCATTTATTAACTCATTAAAACCATGAAAATTATTAATAAAAAACCTTTTTATATTTGAATACTAATATTAGTAGCTGAAATTTTTGTAAACTTAGTGCCCAAATCTTCTGCTCAGAGTGGTAACATGTCTGACGATTGGTATGGTCAAATTATTATTTTAGCTTTGGCTATATTTTTAGTATCTTATGGTTTATATCCTAATTCTCCATTATGAAGAATATGAGAAAAAATATATAACTTATATCATTGGGTATTGAAACAAAATAAAAAATAATTTATTTCTTATTAAGTATATTTTCTCATTTAAAAAGTATGAAACAACAAATAAATCCAAAATGATCAGCAGAAATTATGTGAGCCTATTCACATGCTTTAAAAGTTGATATATGAGATTCTGAAATAATATTTGTCACTGGACAGATTGCTATGGATAATGAATGAAATGCTGTAGCTCCAGATAATATTGAAAAACAAACAGAATTTGTATTCGAATCTATAAAAAATATTTTAATTGAAGCTAATTCTTGATTAGGTGATATTGTAAAAGTAGTTATTTATGTAACAGACATGAATGATTTTTCTAAAATATCACCAATTAGAAATAAGTATCTTAAAAATTCAAAACCAGTTAGTACTTTAGTAGAAATTAGCAAGACTGTAAAAGAATGATGTGATATCGAAATAGATGTAACTATAGTAAAAAAGAAATAGCTTTTTAACTAATAAAAATGAACAATAAAAAAATAATGTGAATATTGAATATTACACCAGACTCATTTTATGATGGTGGGAAGTTTAATATTTTAGAAAATGCAAAACAAAGAATTGAGGAAATGATTTCTGAGTGAGTAGATATTATTGATGTATGATGATTTTCTTCTCGTCCTTGATCTATAATGCCTAGCGTTGAGGAAGAACTATCAAGAATCATACCAGTATTAGATATTTTAGATACCTATAATATTCCTTTTTCAGTGGATACTTGTAGAAATGAAGTTGTAAGAGAGTTATTAAAATATAAAAACCTGCTTTACATAAATGATATTAGCTGATTAAAGGATGAAAAAATATTAGACTTAATTTCTGGAACAAATATTTGATATATATTGATGCATATTCAATGAAATCCACTAGATATGCAAGTAAATCCTGCATATGATGATGTAGTTTGAGAAATATACAGTTTCTTTGAAGAAAAAATAAAAATAATAAAAGAAAAATGAATTTCAAATATTATTTTAGATCCATGATTTGGTTTTTGAAAAACAATGGAACAGAATTATGAATTATTAAGAAATATGAATAAATTTAAATCATTGTGATATGACTTACTTGTATGATTATCAAGAAAATCTATGATTTGGAAACTACTTAATAATTCTCCAGATGAAATTTTATCAGAAACAGTAGCACTTAACCTATTCGCACTAGAAAAGTGAGCAGATATACTAAGAGTACACGATATAAAAGAACATAAAAATATTGTGAAAATATTTAATGAATTAAAGTAAATATTAATTAATTATTATGACTAAAAAAAGAATTTTTCTAATAATCCTGGCTATAATATTATTTATAATAGCTTTAGAGTCTCCACAAGGAATGATTTTTCCTATGTGGATTACTATTTATTTACTCAAGGGTAATTTAATAAAGATTCTTGATAAGATTTCACTTCCAATTGTATTTATTGGAGCTTGAACTATTTTTTGATTATTAACAGAACTATTTGCAGTTATAGAAAATGTAGATGTAGAGTATGGAGAAAGAATTTTGATGTCTCAAAACTTAGTAACAGATATGTTACTTGCTCCAGCTTTTTATACTTTATTTATTGTATATATATATTTATTAGTTAAAAAGTATAAGTTTACACAAAAAAGTATTTTCATTATGTCTTGAACATATTGAATATTAGCAGAAAATTGAGGAGCAATATTTCTAAGTATTTTTATAAATCCTATTATCGGGATTCCAATGTCTTTTATTATAATGTCTGTTTATGCAGTATTTCCTCTATTGATATATATGTTAACAGAACATAGATTTAAATCAGTAAGACCAAAACCATGATTTAAAACTTATATTTTATTGATTCCTATTTTCTTTTCATTTTGGGCAATTTTTTGAAATATAACTTTGCCTATATTTAAACTTATATTTTGAGAGTAAATTAAGTATTTGACATTAGTAGATATCATATTAGGATATTACTAATTTAATATTTTTAAACATATAAATTATGAATAAAAAAATAGTTACACTTTGAGTTAATCTTAGTGAAGAAAATAGTGAAAGATTATCTGCTATAGCTAATTTAGAAATTTTAGATAGTCCTAGTTCTGTTGATGATTTGGTATCTAAAGTAGAATGAGCTGATATGATATATAGTAATTGAGCCTATTTATTAGAAAGTCTTTCAAGACTAAAAAATGTTTTTGTAACGTATCCATATGTAGAGCTAGGTGTTTTTGATACTGAAGAATTATCTAAAAATTGAGTTACAATAGCAAATGCAGAAGGATGAAATAGGGAATCAGTTATTGAGTGGGTGATGTATATGGTATTAATGTTATTCAGAAAACTTTCCCATACTGTTAGAGCTACTGAAGATTTTCCAGTTAAGCTTGAAGAAACATTAGTTGCTAAAAAAGTACTTATAGTTGGTCATTGAAGCTTTGGAACACAAATTTGAGTTTTATGTAAAGCCTTTTGAATGAATGTAAATTTTTTCGATAGATGAGATAATTTAACTGAAAAATCTAGAGATTCGGATTTAATAATAAATTCACTCAATTGTAATACAAGTAGTGAAAATTTATTAGAGGAAACTTTTTTTATGAATCTAAAAAAATGAGCATACTATTTAACATTTGTAAGACCATATACTTATGATTTAGATTGACTAATAAAATCTATAGATGCATGAATAGTAGCCTGAGCTGCTATTGACTGTGATCCTGAAAAATTTGGAGATACAACGAATGTTTTTTATCAAAAAGCTCTCAGTAATTCAAAAATACTTGTTACTCCACATATAGCTTTTTCTACAAAACAAGCAATTGCAAATGGTGCTGAAATAGCTATTCAAAATATAGAAAAATTTATAGATAATGAACCACAAAATATTTTAGCAAAGAAATAAATAATTTTAGTATTATAATTTTTAAAAATGAAAAAATATTTTTTAATCCTTTTATTTTTATTAACAAGTTGTTGATTAAATAACGAAACAAATATGAATAATTCTGACTGTTTGACAGAGTCTAATTTCGAAAAAGTCATAAGCTCTATCACTGACAATGAAATAGATAATAATTTTGATATTAATTACATTAGTACTGATTGATTAAATAGATTGTCTTTCTCTAGAAAATGAGAAAATTATACGCTATGATTTATAGTTAATGAAGATGACTGAATACGAGTTTTATCTACTTTGAAAAATGTTGATGATAACAATAAAATAAAAGCAGAAATTGAAAATACATTTTGTGATATTCTTAAAAATATTAATTAATTCTTTTAATTATTTAAACATGCATTTAAATCCATATTTTTATCAAAAATTAGTACGTCCAAAATTTGCAATTAATAAATATATTAAAAATATAGTAGAAAAAGTGTTTGATTTCAAAGATAAAAAAATCTTAGACTTTTGATGTTGAACAGGTTCAAATTCATTTATTTTTGATTCAAAAAATTATATTTGAGTTGATATTGAAAAACAAAGAATAATTTTCGCATCTAAATTATTCCCAAAATATAATTTTAAGTGTATTGAAAATAGTAGTTTAGATTTAGCTAATAATTCTTTAGACTATATTTGTATTTTTGCAGTAATTCACCATATTTCGGATGATATTTTTAAATGATACATAGATGAGTTTAAAAGAGTATTAAAAAATGATTGAAAAATTATTATAATTGAGCCAGTTTTGAATAAAAAATATAAATTTTCTAATTGGTTTATGAATACTCTAGATGATTGAGAATATATTAGATATGAAGAAGAATATTTAGCTTTATTTGAAAATGATTTTACAGTAAAAGTACATAAAAGATTTAATAAATTTTTCCTTTATAATGAAATTTTCTTTTCACTTAGCTTAAAATAGATTGTAGCAAACGAATTTGTTTGTTATTAAATAAATCATATTTTCTTACTTAATTCTTACTTTATATTATTATACTGTATTTATCTTTTAGAAATAGGAGATAAAACATAAGGTGAAGGCTATGTTTTTGTTTTTTCAGAAAACCAAATGAATTTATTTATTTGGTTTTTTTGTTATTTTTAGTTAAAAATATCTAAAACCTGAAAGTATTTTGCATTTTATAATAATAATGATATACTATTAATAGTTTACTATAAACAGTTTATAGTAAACTATCTACACTAAACTATTAAATTATGAAAACAAATACAAGAGATATGATATTTGAATATATTATATCAAATAATCCAGTTTCAATTACTAACCTGAAACAAGAATTTCAAATATCATCACAAATGATTCATAGACATATTAATAATCTTTTTAATGAAGATAAAATATATAAAATATGAACAACTCCAAAAGTATATTATTTTCCAGTAAAAGATGATATTAATATAATATCAAATGATTGAGAGGAAATCGATGATGATTTTTTTGACGTTAATAGATTTGCATTTTTTTGACCTGATTGAGAAAATAAATTTTGAAAAGAGTGATTTATATCATGGTGTAAAAAAAGAAAACTAAATGAGAATAAAGAATTCAAAATTTATGAAAAAACTATAAAAAAATATGATAATCATAAAACAAAATATTGATTGATAAAATGAAAGGAAAAGATGGATGATACATTTGATGATGTCTATCTCGATAAAGTGTATTATCTAGATTTCTATTCAATTGAAAAGTATTGAAAAACATATCTTTGAAACCTAATGTTTTATGCTAAACAAACTTGAGATAGAGAATTAGCTAAAATAATAGTAAATGAGATAAAAGAAGATATTTATAATTTAATTAGAATAAAAAATATAGATGCTTTTGCTTTTATTCCACCAAGTATAGATAGAAAAATTCAACTGATGGATGAGATTAAAAAATGACTATGAATAGATTTGAATGAATTGAAATTAATAAAACTTTTCAAGGACAAAGTAGTTGCACAAAAATCACTTAATAAAAAATCTGATAGAATAGAAAATGCTAGGGATACTATTTTTGTATTAGATAAAAAATTTAAATCAGATACAATTTTGCTTATTGATGATGCAATCTGAAGTTGAGCTACGTTGAATGAGACAGCTAAAAAAATAAAAGAAAGATGATTTGCAAAAAGAGTAATATGACTTGCTATTGTTTGAAGTTATAAGTGATTTGAAGTTATAAATGAAGTTTAATTTTTATATTTAAAAATAATGAAAAATAAAATAACTAAAATACAGTACTTAATAAAACAAAATAACTATTTAAGGTTTTTATTATTTGGTTTGTTGTTTATTTGAGTTCAAACATTTTGGGTGAGCGTTATATGGCGAGGAGAAATTATTAGCTATATACTTGAATTATTAATAACAGATACAATTTTTGTATCTATATGATTTCATATAAATAAAATATTCAAGAAATATAATATTAATGATTTATTTTTATATTTATTATTCTGAATAATTGGTTTAGTAATAATTGAATGGATATTCGCAGGGAATTTCCCAGGACAGACAGAGGCAAACCAATTTGTAATGTTTACTACATGGTGAGGGACTATACTGTTTGCAAAAATGTTTACAGAAAAATCTATAGAATTAGCTAGATTAAAGAAATATACATTTAATTATTTTCTTAGTTTCACTTGAATAGCAACTTTAATATCTCTTATATTTCTAATTATTAATCCAGAGATCAGTTTTGTAATAACATACATAGCAGCTATTATTGGGTACCCAATAATGACAGTCTTTTTTCTAATTTATTTGTTTAAAAAATATAAGTTAAATAAGTAAAGCCAAAAATTTTAAATTTTTGGCTTTATTTATGTAAAAAATATAATATTAGCATCTTACTTATAATTTTAAAAAATATTATGACTAAACAAAAACAAGCCTTCACATTAGTAGAATTAATAGTAGTAATCACAATTTTAGCTATTTTATGAACAATAGCATTCATATCACTACAATGATATTCAAAAGATGCAAGAGATAGCATAAGAATCTCAGATACATCAAATATGAAAACATCACTAGAACTATTTCATTTAAATGCAGGGAAATATCCATTGCCAGATGATAATGGTAGCTTAACATATTCATGAAATACATTATTCTATCAATGATATTTTTGAGATAATGTAATAAAAAACATATCAAGAAATATGACAGAAGTACCAAGAGATCCATTAACAGGTAAGAGATATATATATTCAGTATCAAATAATAGAAATGAGTTAGAAATATTAAGTTTATTAGAATGAGACTGAATTGCATTAAATATAATCTGACAAACAAGTGCAGCATGAACAGAAGTAATACCAATTATTACATGAAATTATAATGGTTTATTCATAAAAACATCTGCTCATATAGTACCAATACCAAGTATAATAAATACAGAGGTAAGAAATTGAGTTACATCTGAAATAACACAATTAACATTAGAGTCAACTGTAATAGATAGATGAGATAATGTACCAGAACAATGAAATGTTGTTGCGAGTACATGATCATTAATATGACTAGTTCTGACATGAGCATTAATACCAGACACTGATGCAGATGATGAAACTAAAGCAGCAGTTATTGAAGTAATAAAAGCTGCATATGTGAGCGAAACAGCATTAAATACTAATTGAGTTTATAATTATGTATTGAATGAATCAGTAGACAATGCTACATTAGCATGATTATTTGATACAATAGTATTAAATGAAACTATAAGAGTTATTACTCCATCTTTCACATGTTGAGATTCAGTATCAGCATGATGAGAAACATACACTACTACTTTATGACCAGATTTAAATTGTTGGACTAGTCAAAATATGAATCATTGAATTATGTTGACTTGATCAACAGTACCATCAGATATAAATATAATAGAAAAATGGTGTTATAGTGATGATTCAAATAATTGTGATACAGATTGATGATTTTATACGTGGTCAGAAGCAATGTGATTTGATGTTAGTTGTGATACAAATAATTGTATTGCCCCTGAAAATACTACTTATTCAGTCTGCTGACAATTATGAACTTGATGGTTTTTACCTACTACTGATCAATGGTTAGCTTTAACTGAGGCCTGAGCTACATGATGGACTTGAAATAAATTTTCTTGAATAGTATCTACTCTTCCTGGTTACCGCGGACCTATTCCTAATTTTTCTAATCGTCTTTCTTCAGGTAACTGGTGGACATCTACTGAGAGAGATATTACTCTTTCATGGAGTCGTAATCTTTTTCTTAATGCTACAGTGTATGGTTTCTCTTACTTTAAGAATAACGGTTTCTCAGTAGTGTGTATTAAAAACTAGTCTGCCAATTCATATTTTTGAAAAAATCTTTCTAATTAGTTATTAGATGGAAGATACTTTTGATAACGTTTGTCTAGATAAGGTTGTAGCACAAAAATCACTTAATAAAAAATCTGATAGAATAGTGAATGCAAGAGATACAATCTTTGTTCTAGACAAAAAATTTAAATCAGATACGATTTTACTTATTGATGATGCAATTTGAAGTTGAGCTACATTGAACGAAACAGTAAAAATATAAAAGAAAGATGATTTGTAAAAAAAGTTATATGATTAGCTATTGTATGAAGTTATAAATGAAGTTTAAAAACTAAGAAATAATTTCTTAGTTTTTTTCTTGCTTTTTATCTACTTCTTCCTATAATCCTCCTATTACACTGACTTAGATTGAGTATTTCTTATTAGCAAATAATATATATCGTATATATTATTTGCTTTTTTACATATAGTTTATATAATTAAATTTATTAAGATATAATTTTAAAAGTTATGACTGTAGCAACAATTAAAATAAAAGAAAAGACTATGAATAATTTTTCTCTGAAAAATTTAGAGACTTTTGTTAATAGTGAAGATTTTGAAGATATTGTTTTGTGAAATCAAATGATTAAGTGAGAAACTTGAGTAAAAAGTAGTTTTAGCTCTTTTAAAAAGGAAATATGATTATAGAGGTAGATAATTCCTTTAAAAAAGATTTTAAGAAAATTAAAAATTTAGAATTAGAAAAAAGAGTCATAGATAAGTTAAATAAAATAGAAAAAGTAAATAATATTTATGATATTTCTAATATAAAACTTATGAAGTGATTTTCAGATTTTTATAGAATTAGAATTTGAGATTATAGAATAGGTTTTAAATTAGAGTGAGATAAGCTTATATTATTGAGAATAAGAAATAGGAATGATATTTATAACATTTTTCCATAGAAACTAAGAAAATTTTTCTTAGTTTTTTTTCTTGCTTTTAATCTATTTCTTTCTATAATCTTCCTATCGCACTGACTTAGATTGTGTATTTCTGATGAGTCTGGGCTGTTTTTCGTGTTGTAAAAAATGAGGTAACCTGATTGAGTAACTCCTCCTCATACATTTTATTTATTTTAACTAATATGTATTGTATGGCTAAAAAAGCTTCACAAAAAAATATAGAAGTTGGAAGTTTATATGACATAAAAGGTCGTCACTTCTTTACTGATGATAGATCTGTTGTATGAATTCCTGAACTTTTGGAAGTTCAATTAGATTCTTATAATGAATTTTTAACAAACTGAATTGATAAAGTTTTTAATGATTCGTTTCCGATATCTGATCATTCACTAGAAAAAGTAGATATTTATTACAAATGATTTGCTTTAGAAGAACCTAAATATGATCCAGAAACTTGTACTAGAAAAAATCTTAACTATGAAGCTCCTTTAAAAGTGAGACTTGAGATGTTAAATAAAGAAACGGGTGAAATAAAAGAACAAGATGTTTATATGGGATGAGTTCCTCTTATGACTGATATGGCAACTTTTATTGTAAATTGAATTGAAAGAGTAATTGTAAATCAAATTGTTAGATCAACTGGTATATTTTTTACTTTGTGAGAAACTGGACATGCTTTAAAAGTTATTCCAGGTAAAGGTTCATGGTTTGAAATAGATATAGAAAAAAAATGAATAATCAATGTAAAAATTGATAAGAAAAGAAAACTTCCTATTTCTGTTGTTTTAAGAGCTTTTGGTATGGAATCAAATGCTGAAATACTAGATACTTTTAAAGATTTAGGTGATGATATTATTTCTAATAATATTGGACCTACATTAGAAAAAGATAAAACAACTAATAGATTAGAAGCACTACACGTTTTATATAAATTATTAAGACCAGGTGATTTAGCTACTGATGAAAGAGTAGAAGAATTATTTAATGTTACTTTTTTTGATGAAAAAAGATTTGATTTAGGTGAAATTGCTAGAATTAAAATGAAATCTAAGTTATGAATTGATAAAGCATATGAAGATGAAAATGGTAAATTCTTATCACTTGAGGATTTGGTTACAAGTTTAAGATATTTTTTAAATCTTGTTTACTGAGCAAAAAATCATACACCAGATGATATTGATCACCTAGAAAATAGAAGAGTTAGATCGGTATGAGAATTAGTTATAGATAAAATCAAAGTTGGTATAGCTAGAATGGAAAGAATAGCAAAAGATAGAATGACAATAGTTGAACTTGATGATGCTACTCCAGGTACATTTATAAACTCTAGACCAATTATTGCTATATTGAAAGAATTTTTCGGTTCTTCTCAATTATCACAATTTATGGATCAATCGAATCCACTTTCAGAATTAGGACACAAGAGAAGAGTATCTGCTCTATGACCGGGTTGACTTACTAGAGAAAGAGCTTCTTTTGAAGTTAGAGATGTTCATCCAACTCAATATGGTAGAATATGTCCAATTGCAACTCCAGAAGGACCAAATATCTGATTAGTACTTCACTTTGCATCTTATTCAAAAGTAAATAAACATGGGTTTTTATTAACTCCGTTTAGAACTGTAGAACATTATGCTAAAAATGATGGTAAATCAGCTGTTAACAGAATAGCTCTATGAGATATTATGTGAGATAACGGAAAAGTAATCGTTAAAGATAAAGCATATATTACAGCTAAAGATGCTGAAGCTATTAAAAAATGAATAAAAGCTAAAGAAGTATTAGTTAGATGATATTTAACTAGTAATTTTGATTATTTTGATGCTCATCAAGAAAGAGTATTAAATATTGCTGAAGCTGGTTCAAAACCAGATGAATTTGGTAATTTTACTGATACTAGAATATCTTCTAGAGCATGAAATGAACCAACTATTTCATATATTAGAGAAATTACTCATATTGATGTTTCTCCAAAACAAACAATGTCAATTGAAACTTCACTTCTACCTTTCTTAGAGCATGATGATGCGACAAGAGCGGAAATGGGGTCGAACATGATGAGACAAGCAGTTCCTTTAGTTAGACCTGAATCTCCAGTTGTTGGAACAGGTATGGAAAGAATTGTTTGAGAATGATCAGGTTATGTTATTATAGCTGAAGATGACTGAGAAGTAATCTGAATAGATGCTAAACATATATCTGTATTATATAAATCATGAGAAAAGAAGTTATACACTTTAACTACATTCAAAAGATCAAATCATGATATGATAGTTCATCAAGTTCCACTTGTATCTCATGGACAAAAAGTTAAAAAGGGAGATGTTTTATGTGATGGACATTCATGTGAAAAATGAGAATTAGCACTTTGAAAAAACTTAACTGTAGCATATATGCCATGGCAAGGTTATAATTTTGAGGATGCGATTATTATTTCAAGCAAATTAGTTGAAGATGATTCTTTTACATCAATACATATAAAAGAATATTCTACTGATGTTCGTGAAACTAAACTTGGGCCCGAACAAACTACTGATGATATTCCAAATGTATCAAGTGTTAAACTAAAAGACCTTGATGTAGATTGAATAATTAGAGTTTGAGCTTATGTTGAATGAGGTTCAATACTTTGTTGAAAAATTACTCCAAAAGGTGAACAAGAACTTTCTCCAGAAGAAAGATTACTTAGAGCTATATTTGGTGATAAATCAAAAGATGTTAAAGATTCTTCACTTAGATTACCATCAGGACAATGAGGTAAAATACTTGAAGTTCATGTATTAAAAAGAGAAAATGGTGATAATCTACCTACTTGAGTATTCAAACAAATAAAAGTATTTGTTGCTCAAACAAGAAAGATTGAATTATGAGATAAAATGGCTGGTAGACATGGTAACAAATGAATTGTTTCTAGAATTGTTCCAGCTGAAGATATGCCTTTTATGGAAGATGGAACTCCAGTAGATATTATATTAAATCCACTATGAGTTGTATCTCGTATGAACATTGGTCAAGTACTTGAATCACATGTTGGTATGGCTGCAAGGAAACTTTGAATAAAAGTTGCAACTCCAATATTAAATGGTCTTTCTATTGATCAGGTAACTGACTTAATGGAAAGAGCTTGAATGGATTCAGATGGTAAAGTTCAATTAATGGATGGTAACACTTGAGAACCTTTTGCTGAAAGAACTATGGTTTGAGTTAAATTTATGCTTAAACTACATCACTTGGTTGAAGATAAAATTCATGCTAGATCTGTTTGACCATATTCAATGGTTACACAACAACCACTTTGAGGTAAGGCACAAAATTGAGGTCAAAGATTTTGAGAAATGGAGGTATGGGCTCTTGAGGCATATGCTGCAAGTAATATTTTACAAGAAATGATAACAATCAAATCTGATGATGTTGCTGGTAGAACACAAGCTTATGAAGCTATAGTTAAAAATGCGCCAATTAAGAAACCAAATATTCCTGAATCATTTAATGTACTATTAAAAGAATTACAATCTATCTGATTAGATCTTGATCTATTAGATAATGAAGAATTAGATGAAAAAGAAGGTGAAGCAATGGCAAGATATGAAGAAATTATAAAAATAGAAAATAAAGTAGACGAAGAAAAGAAAAAAGATAGTAAGAAAAAGGAAGAAAAATAAAATTTCTTAAAAATTTAATCTCTAATTATAATCCTAATGACGTTTGATAAATCTTTAGATAATTTTCTAAATGACAAAATCACTGATTTCTCAGAAATAGCAAAAGATATAGGTAAAAAAGATATAACTAAATGAAAAAATTTAGATAATCTAGCTTGAATATCTCTTGGGATTTCATCACCAGAAAGAATAAGATCTTTATCTCATGGTAAAGTACTTATAAGTGAAACTATAAACTATAGAACACAAAGACCAGAAAGATGAGGTTTATTTTGTGAACAAATCTTTGGTCCTAGAAAAAATTATGAATGTGCATGTTGAAAATATAAAAGAATTAGATACAAAGGTATCGTATGTGAAAGATGTTGAGTTGAGGTTACTAAAACTTCAGTTAGAAGAGAAAGAATGGCTCATATTGATCTATATGCTCCAGTAGCACATACTTGGTATTTAAAATCAGTTCCAGGTAGAATAGGTCTATTACTTGATCTTCCAGTAAAAAAATTAGAACAAGTTGTTTATTTTGCATCATATATTATTACTGATATACATGATGAAAAATTAGTAGAAGCTAATAAAGAATTAGATGATAAATATAAAGTATCTAAAACTGAATTACAAAAAGAAATTCAAAGAGAAATCAATGAATTAACTATTAAAAAAGAAGCAAAAGAACTAACTGAAAAGAAATTCAAAGTTGAAGAAGCTATTTTAATGAAAAAAATAGATGACTTAACTGAAGAATTTGAAGAATTAAGAGATGGATTAAAATCTCTAAAAGTATGAGCAATTATATGAGAATTAGAATATAGAGTATTAGACTCTAAATTCCCACATGTATTTGTATGAGGAACATGAGCTGAATTCTTAAAAGTTTTACTTGCAAGAATTGATTTATTACAATTTATTGAAGATCAAGAAAAAGAATTAAGAGTAGCTACTCAAATTAAACAAAAGAAAATTCTTCAAAAAATTAAATTGGCTTCTAATCTACTTAAATCAGGTCAAAGACCAGAATGGTTTATACTAGAGGCGTTACCAATTATACCACCAGATCTTAGACCAATGATTCAACTAGATGGTTGAAGATTTGCATCATCAGATCTAAATGATTTATATAGAAGAGTTATTAATAGAAATAACAGACTTAAAAAATTAATTGAACTATGAGCACCTGACGTTATTCTGAAAAATGAAAAAAGAATGCTTCAAGAATCAGTTGATATGTTAATTACAGGTGAAACTAGAACTAATAGATCAGGTTTTGTTACTGCAAATAAAAAGAAATTAAAATCTCTTACTGAAATTTTAAAAGGTAAACAAGGGCGTTTCAGACAAAACTTACTTGGTAAGCGTGTGGATTATTCTGCTAGATCTGTTATAGTTGTTGGTCCATCTTTGAAAATGGATGAATGTGGTATTCCAAAAACAATGGCATTAATTTTGTTTAAACCATTTGTTATTGCTAAATTAATTGATGAAGGTATTGTTTATAATATTAAGCATGCTGAAAAATTCATTGAAAAAGGTTCTAAAGAAGTTTGGGATGCACTTGATGAAGTTATTGATGGTAAATATGTTCTTATGAACAGAGCACCTACTCTTCATAGACTTTCTATCCAAGCATTTAAACCAGTATTAGTTGAGGGTAAAGCTATTCAATTACATCCACTTACTTGTCCTGCATTTAATGCGGATTTCGATGGGGATCAAATGGCAATACATTTACCTATTACTGATAAAGCACAAGCTGAAGCTAGAGATTTAATGGTTACGTCTAAAAATCTATTAGCTCCTTCTAGTTGAGAACCAATAGTTACTCCTTCTCAAGATATGATTCTTGGATCATATTATGTTACTGCTATTGATAAAGAGTGAAAATGAGCTGGTAAAATATTTGCCTCTCTAAATGATGTTGAATTAGCTTATTCAGCTGAAGTACTTTGAATAAAATCACTTATAAAAGTTAGAATTGATTGAGAGTTAGTTGAAACTTGTTACGGTAGATTATTATTTAATGAAATAGTTCCTAAAGAATTATGATTTATTAATGAAACACTTAAAAAAGGTGCAATTAAAAAAATTCTATCAAGATCTTTTGAAGAATTAGGTTCAGAAGTTACGGCAAAATTTGTAAATGATATAATGAATTTCTGATTTAAATATTCTACACTTTCTGGTTTATCAATATCAATAGATGATATGGTTATGCCTGATAATAAAAAAGAATTATTAAATGCATGATGAGAAAAAGTTAAATATATACAAAAAAAGTGTTGGGCAGGATTTTTAACTGATGATGAAAAATATAATCAATCAATAAAAATCTGGGCAGAAGTTAAAAAGACTATAGAGTGAGAAATGAAAGAATTATTTGATGATAAAAATCATGTATTTAATTTTATTGATTCTGGAGCGAGATGAAATTGGTGAAATATTACTCAATTATGTTGAATGAAAGGTTTAGTAGCCTCTACTTCAGGTAAAACTATTGAGTTACCAATAAAATCTACTCTAAAAGAATGATTTTCAACTCTTGAATACTTTATTGCAACACATGGTTGAAGAAAAGGTAAATCTGATACTGCACTTAAAACTGCACAATCTGGTTACCTAACTAGAAGACTAGTTGATTCAAGTCAAAATATAATTATTAAAGAAGATGATTGTAACACTGTTCATTATAAAACAGTAACAAGATGAGAAGCTAAATGAAGTTTTGATGAAAATTTTGAAGATAGAATATTTTCACATACTATTGCGATAGATGTGAAAGATAAAAAAGATAAAGTTATAGTAGAAGCTGGTACAATTGTAGATACTGATGTATTAAAGGTATTAAATTCTAATGAAGTAAATGAAGTAAATATTAGATCAGTACTTACTTGTGAAACAGAAGGTTGAGTTTGTAAAGCTTGTTACGGTTTAGATCTTGGTCTAAATAAAGAAGTTGAAATTTGAACTCCAGTTTGAGTAATTGCTGCACAATCTATTTGAGAACCAGGTACTCAGTTAACTATGAGAACTTTTCACTCGGGTTGAGTTGCAAAAGAAGGATGAGATATGACACAAGGTCTTGCTAGAGTAGAAGAATTATTCGAAGCTAGAAACCCTAAATTAGTTGCTGAAATATCAGATATTGATTGAGTTGTAGAAGTTGAACAAACAGATTCAGAAATTATTGTAAGAGTTGTATCAGAAGAGTTAATAACTGATGAATATTATTTTGATGAACATTTTGATGTTGCTGTAAAAGTTGGCCAAGCTATTAAGAAAAAACAAATATTAGCTAGATCTACTAAAGATAAACAAAAACTTACTTCAAAATTTGCTTGAGAAGTTAAGAAAATAGAAGATTGAGTTATAACTATAAAAGATGTAGAAAATAGAGTATTTGAATATTCTTTTGAATTATGAAAAACTATTTTAGTAAAAGATGGTGACAAAGTTACTGTTTGACAAAAAATTACTGAATGATCATTAAATATTCAAAAATTAAAAGATGTTGCATGAGTACTTGTTGCTGAACAATATATAGTTAATGATATTAAATCTATTTATGCATCACAAGGTCAAACTGTTAATTCTAAACATATTGAGCTTATTGTAAGACAAATGTTTTCTAGAGTTAGAGTTACTTCTAAAGGGGACTGAGATTTCTTTCCTGGTGATATTGTAGATATTATCAGATTTAAAAAAGAAAATGATAGACTACTTAAAGAAGGTAAAAAGACTAGTATTGCTGAAAGATTACTACTTGGTATTACAAAAATTTCACTTTATACTGAATCATGGTTATCAGCTGCTTCATTCCAAGAAACCGTAAGAGTACTTGTTGAATGATCTGTTTCTGGTAAAATTGATAAGTTTAAAGAAATGAAAGAAAATGTAATTATAGGTAGACTAATTCCTGCATGAAAACAATATAGAAAAATTCATGGTCACGAATTAGAATCTGATAACGATTATTTTGATTCAAGAGACGAAGATGTAGATGTATGAGAAAGACATTTAAAAGAAGTAAATGCTAATATAGAACACGAAAGTGATTTCTAGTTATTTACAACAAAAAAAGAGAAACTTAAGTTTCTCTTTTTTTTGTGATTAATTTTTATAAATCTTTCAACATATCAAGTACATCTTCAGCATCTTCTTTTTTATCTTTTGATTCTTCGTCTTTTATTTTTTTCTTAGAATCTTTCATTTGAAATTCTTGCCATTCTATTAAATGCTTTTCATTTAAATCCTTGATTTCAGTTTGATATTTTTTTTCTAATTTTTCTAATTTTTTCTTTTCAGTATCCAAAATACTATAAAGTCTATCAACTTGCTCATCTTTCATTGAAGGCATGATATCAAACCAATATTGTCTTTCATCATCATCCATTGAATCTGTTTTCATGATTAAATCTACAAGCTCTTTATATTTAGCTAGTACTTCGTCTGATATAGAAAAAGTTTTTCAATCTTGTTTTAGTTCAGCCATATTTTTTAATTAAAAAATTATTATTTAATTTACTATTATTGAATAAGTTTTCCTTATTTAATAATAATCTATTTGTAACTTACTTTATTATAACAAACTATTTTAAAATTTGCAAAAAAAAAATTAGAGTTATAATAATTATATTAAAAAAGAGGGAGGACATTTAAATTTAGTTTTTATATATTTTAGTTATGTTAGCTATATATTTAGGAGTATATACATTAGTATTGGCATTGTTATGGGGATTATTTATTGTTGCTAAGATACATGCATACAAATTTAAAAATTTTAGTAAAAATATATCGAGAGTAACAACATTTTTATTATTTTTTTTAATATCATTATCAATATTATGATATGTTTTAATATTTTTCTCTACAACAAATACAACAACCACAGTTACAGATTATTGATCATTTGATTCAGTTGAGGTTAATTATTAGTTAATACATAAAAAATAATATGAATAAAAATAAGATTATACTAGCAATTGTATGATGAGTTTTAATTACTTTAATAATATTTATCGCTTTTAATTTAAATAGTTCTTGACCAACTGATCAGTGAGCAAAAAGCTCATGAACTTTTGATATTTGGATGTTATGAGACAACGTGACAGATTCAAATTTAATTGCCGAAAATTTTAAATCATTGTATCCTCAATATTCTAACGCTGTTATAAATATTGAAAGTTTTTCAAATTATGATGATTATTCTTTAGCTTTAATCTCATCTATTACAGCTGATAAAGCACCAGATGTTTTTGTATTAAATAATAATGAAAAGAATTCAATTTTTTCAAATCAAGTTATATGAGTAGATCCCAATATAATTAATTCAAATGATTTTAGAAAAAAATTTAAATGAATATTTGCTGATGATTTAATTACTTCGGTATGAGAATGAGAAACACTTCAAGAATTTTTAGTTTGAGTACCTGTTTGATATGAAACTTTATGAATATTTTATAATAGAAGATATGTAAAAAATTCTGAACTAGCATCTTTATCTTGATTGAATAACGTAGTAGCAAACTTAAAGGATAAAAAACCTAGCCTAATACCTATCTGAATCTGAAACGGGTCCACTGTTAGATTTGCATCAGATATAGTAACTCAATTTTTCTTATTAGAAGATGATATTTCATGATTAAGTGATGTGACTTGAACTAAACTTAAACAATCACTAGTTTCATATTTACTTTATTGAGATGTTAATTGATCTAATGGATTTGATTCTAGATTTATGGAATTAAGTAATTTATGACAAAATTCTATAGATTTATTCTCAAAGTGAGAAACATTTATGGTAATTTGATACCCTAGACTAATAAATGAAATTAATGAAAAATGATTTAGTAAAAACTTTTTACTTGCTACTCCTTTTCCACACTATTATTCAGGTGATTGAAAAACTCTAGCTAATTATAATTACTTTGTAATAAATAAGGAAGCAGATAATATGGCTATTGCAAATGATTTTTTATGATATTTAGCAACAGATATTTGAGCTGAAGATTATTTAAATAGCTTTCCTTATTATTTACCAGCTTTACTTTCTTTAGAATCTGATAAATTGGAAGACAAAATTCATCCAGATTACAATATCATATTAAATGACTTTTTCTCATCTGAGTACGAATTATCTAGTTTTGATAAATGAATAAAGAGTTTATATGATGAAAATATTATTTCCATATTAGATAATGCATCTAATTATGAAATGGCATTTGATAAATTTAGAGAAATCATTACTTGTAAAGCTTCTAAAATAGCTACTTTAGAAAAATTATCAAGCTCTTGTGAATAATAAAAATTCTCTTCCCCTATTGTCAGAGGGAATAAAACAAATTAATACTTTTTGTTATATACATATACCCTTTTGTACAAGTAAATGTAAGTATTGTAGATTTGCATCATATTGAAATATTGATGCTATCAAAATAAACCTATATATAGAAAATTTACTAAAAGAAATAAAAGAAGAAAAAATAGACTTTAAATTTTTAAAGTCTATTTATTTATGATGATGAACGCCTAGTGTACTAAGTATTAAACAGTTAGAGCAGATAATTAATAGTTTAAAAGATAAGTATGATTTTGATAAAAAAATCGAAATAAATATTGAGGCAACACCTGTGACCGTAACTAAATCAAATATTATTTGATGGAAAAAAATATGAATCAATAGAATTAGTATATGAGTTCAAACACTAAATAATAAGAGTTTAAAAGAGATATGAAGGGATGAAAAATGAGACATATTTACAGCCTTGAATAATTTAAAATCTGTATGATTTGAAAATGTTTCTATTGATCTTATTATAGGATTACCATATGTAAAAAAATGAGAACAAAAAAAATATATAGAATATATTTTGCATAATTACTCGTTTATAAAACATGTATCTGTCTATATGCTAGAAGAATATTATGATATACCAGAGATTAAAGATTCAAATTTTGAAAATATAACATATCCAGATAATTGGGATAAGCTTTGAATTTTAGAGGATGATTATTTATGAGAATACTCAGAAATAAAAGAATTGCTTATTTCAAAGTGATATAATCCTTATGAAATATCAAATTTTGCAAAACAATGATATGAATGTAAGCATAACCAGGCTTATTGGAATCACTCTAATATATTAGCATTTTGATTATGAGCCCATTCTTTTATAAATAACGAAAGATATTCTAATAGTGAAAATTTCATAGAATACTATTTTTGAAAAAAAGAAATCCAAGAAAAATTGGATTCTGAAGATTTGTTTATAGAAAAAATAATGTTTAATCTAAGAACATCATGATTATCTAAAAATGATTACGAAAAGTTAAATAAGTCTAAAATAGATGAATTAGTAGAGTGAAACTATTTAATGCAAAAAGACGATAAATTAGTATTAACTAATAGATGAATATTAGTAATGGATTATATATTGAGTGAAATTATATAAAAAAACAATAAAAAAATCCCCTTTATTAACTACTATAGTTTTATTCCCCTTAATAAGGTGGAAATGAACGAAGTGAATAAGGGGAGGATTATTTTTATTTAGCTTTACTTAAAGTTTCCTTAAAGTGATCAAATAAGTGATTAATTAAATCATCTAGATTTTTATAATCTTCTCTTTCATATCTAAAACTGTTACCATCAAGATTTGCTTGAATTTTAGCATCAAATAATCATTTTTTATTTTTATCAACTGATACTTCAATAGTACCTTCAGCATCTTCTTTATTAAATTTGTTTAAGTATTGGTCTAATTTGTTATTTAAGTTTTCTGATATTAATCTTTCTACTACTCCTTTAGAGTCAGTTAATTCGTTTCCAAGGTGTATCTTTATTTGAATTTCCATCGTGTTCAATTAATTAATTATAAAATTGTATTTGTATTCTATACTTTTGTTTATTAAAATCAAGACAAATTCAAAAAAATAATTGAAAAATAACTATAATTAGATATAAATATAGTATTAATGTAAACCTTTAATTAACCCTAACCTAAATCCTTTCCCTTAACACTAAGGGGAAGGGGCTACAATATATTAACTGCAGTCTCCTTCCATTAGACTTAAGGGAAGGAATTCAAGGATGGGTTCGTAATTTAACCTAAAAAAAATGACTAATTATATTAAAACAATATGACTTGAAATACATGTAAGAGTAAAATCAAAAACTAAGATGTTCTGTGGATGTAAAAATGCAGTAGCATTAGCATCAGAACCAAATATAAATATTTGTCCAGTTTGTATGTGACATCCATGAATGTTACCTGCATTAAACAAAGAAGTAGTAAGACTGGGGTTGATTTGAGGTATGATGATGGGATGTGAGGTTAATAAGTATTCTAGATTTGATAGAAAAACTTATTTTTATCCAGATAATCCAAATTCATATCAGATAACTCAACTTTATGAACCAATTGTATGAAAATGATCTGTAAAAGTATTAGTTAATAATGAAATAAGGGAATTTGCAATTCACCATATGCATTTGGAAAATGATGCTTGAAAACTTATGCATGCATGAGGAAAGACATTATGTGATTATAACAGAGCCTGAAGTCCATTAATGGAAATAGTTACAGATCCAGTTTTTCATGATAGAGAAGAGGTTATGGAATTTTTACGTGAGCTTCAAAAAATAATGAGAGCTGCGTGAGTTTCTGATGCTGATATGGATAAATGACAAATGAGATGTGATGTAAATATATCTTTGGCTCCTGAATGATCAACTGAATTATGACTTAGAACTGAAACTAAAAATGTAAATAGTTTTTCTGCTATATGAAGAGTTATTGATCACGAAACTAAAAGACAAACAAAAATATTAAGTGAATGATGAATTATTGATCAAGAAACTAGATGATGGGATGATGAAAAGTGAACTTCTAGAACTCAAAGATCAAAAGAAGATGCTATGGATTATAGATATTTTCCAGAACCAGATTTATTGCCACTTGATTTAAAAGATAGTTTTATTGAAGAAGCTAGAGCTACTTTACCTGAATTGCCAATTGAAAAAAGGTTGAAATACCTTTGAGAATACAAATTAGGTATTGATGATGCTAGAATTTTGACTGTTACTAGAGATTTATCAGAATATTTTGATAAATTAGTTGAATTAACAAATGATCCTAAAAAATCATGCTCGTATATAACAACTATTTTACTAGCAATGATTAATGAATCTGAAGATATAGAATGAGTAGATGATTTAAAATTTGAAATAAGCGAATTAGCAAAAGTTATAGAATTAGTAAACAAAGATGAACTATCATCTACAAATTCAAAACAAGTTATAGAAGAATTGTTTAATAATGGATGAGAAGCTGATGTTATAGTAGATGAAAACAATCTAAGACAAAAAAATGACACTTGAGCTCTAGAAGCTATAGTTGAAGAAGTTATAGCTAATAATACTAAACAAGTAGAAGACTATAAATGATGAAATGCTAATATATTTGGTTTTTTTGTAGGACAATGTATGAAAGCCTCAAAGTGACAATGAAATCCAAAAATATTTAATGAATTATTAAAGAAAAAGTTGTGATAATTATAAAAACTATATTTATTTTAAAAATATAGTTTTTTATTTGTCCAATTTTTTGCTTAGAATAAAAAAGTATGATAAAATAATTTTAGTTAATTAATTTGTCTTAACAAAGAAACCATGATTCTTTCAAATATAAAACAATTCTTCAATAAAAAGCCAATCTATTACATAGTATTCTTTTTAGTTTTATTCTTATTTCAATACGATAGCACATTTGCAGCTGACAACGAGTTAATAAAAAAAATAGAAACATTTTCTAGTTGATTACTTCAGTGAGTTGGTGTTTTATTAGGACTAGCTACATATTTAGCTACGATGTTTCTTTCACCTGAATGGATTAATGGTAGTATTTTTGGACTAGACAAGTATTTCAAAGATGTTTGGATTTTAGTTTCGAATGTAGTATATTTTGTATTTGCTTTTGTATTGATATGGATAGCATTTATGAATATTATTTGAAAATCAGATGATCAATATCAATTAAAACAGGCATTACCTAAGTTTATCATTTGAGTTATTATGGTTCCATTTTCATGGTTCTTGGTCCAATTTATTCTTTCAATATCAGCAATTCTAACTGTTGCATCTCTATCTCTCCCATTTGATACTTTTCCAAAACATGAAGCTGCATTCGATGATATTAATGTACCTATAGCATGTACATTAGATTTAAAATCTATTTGAACTGATGCTACAACAGCTACTTCTACTGATTGATACATATACTGTGAGGAGTGAAATACTAAATCAGTAACAGAGTTAATATGAGGTGATCATGGTGCAGTAGATTCTATATTTTGAATTATTTCTATTTATACTTATTGAATATTATCTTTTGATGCAATAGATGATTTAGATAAATCTGTTGCTTCCGCAGATACAACTAAAAATGTATCTAAAACTTTATGAGATGTAATTGTAAAAATACTATTTGATGTATTATTTGTATTAATATATGCTATATTAATGATTACTCTATGATTAGTACTTATGATTAGGGGTATATATATATGGATATATACTATGATGTCTCCAGTATTTTGATTAATGTACTTCTTTGATAAAAAAGATTGAGGCTGAGATTGATTTTTTTCTAAATTTAATATAAAAGAACTAATAGCTTTAGCTATGGTACCGGTATATACGATGTTAGCATTAAGTTTTTGATTACTATTCATTTATGTAACATGAGAATGAATGGCTAATAATCCTTCTACAGAAGAATCATCAGTAAAAATATGAGATAAATGATTTGAGATATGAAAATTTACCTTAAATATAGAATGAACAGTTTGAAGTAAAATAGATAGTGCTGGAAGTTTTTTCTGACAATTATGAGCATGAGGTTTATGAGTTGTTGGAACACTTATACTTAAAATATTTGGTATAGTAGTTCTTTGGTGAACAGTTATGGCTGCAATGAGAACTTCAGAAATAACAAAAACCATTACTCAACCATTACATGATTTTGGTACAAAAGTATGATGAATCGTTGCTGCATCCCCAGGGAATCTTCCTATATTCGGAGGGCAAAGTATGAAGAGTATGTGAACAGTTGCTTGAAAATATCAAAGTCATATTGATTCTAAACAAGTAGATAAGGCTTGATCTTTTGTTGGAAAACATATGAAATTTATGGATACTGAATCAGTATCTAAGACAGCATATATGGACAAAGCTATATGAAGGCTAAATAATGAACCAAATATGTGAGCTCCAAAATATGTAGAAGAACTTAGGTGAATATTAAAAGAAATGAAGACGCCAGAAAGTATTATTGGTAATAAACAAGCACAAGAGGCATTAACTGTATTAGCTAAGCAATCTTGAGTTAGTGAATCTGAAAGAAAAGATTTCAAATTTGATACAGTAGATAAAATAGCAAGAGTTATTTCAATTATAGATGCTAAGCTAGATGATAAATGAGCTTCTTTAATCTGATCACATAATGATTCTTCATTTAATGGTAAGGAATTAAGTAATTTCATGAATGGTCTATTGGATTGAACTAATTGAAATACAAATTCATCAAATAGTAGTTGATTAAATGTTGAAGCTGGTCGTACCCCAGATACTATTGACATTACTGTTGACTGAGCAAATTTGTTTACATGAAAACAAAATACTGCTTGATATACTGAATCATTCACACCTGCTTGATATGCCGAGTTAGCTAAATATATAGTTCAAAATAATTTTAATGAAGAAAAATTTACTAAAAATATTGTAGATAAATTAAATATTGATCATAATGAGGTAGACAATATCAAAAAAGAAATATCTGCATATATTAAAAAAGATTGAGATGAATTTACTTTACATTGAGTATGATGACAATCAGATAGTAATTTAGATGATTATTTTACCAAAAATAAACCTGAGTAAATAAATAAAAAACCAGCATAGCTGGTTTTTTTATTTGTTAATCAAAAAATTTTCAATCTCCATTATTTCAACACTATCATATTTTAACTTCTTTATTCAAAGTTTTTCTAAATTTTCAACTAGTAAATATTTCTTTCATTCAATTCATATTTTCAAAAGTTTAGAAACTTCTTTTTTAATATTATCTCTTCTTGTTTGACTCGAAATATGAATAAAGATTTTCTCTTCTTTCCTTATTCAATAAAAATTGAATTCAAATTTTCAATTTATTCATGAAAATACTTCATAGTTTTTATAGTCCAATTTATTAAATATTAGATTTTCTAATAATAAATTTTTATTTAAATGAAAATCATAAAGACAATTTCTTATTCAATTATCATTGAAATAATATTTAGCTTTTGTGCTTATTGTTTTATTTGTTTTCATATCAAATTTATAAACTCTTTTTAATAGTTTAATTTGAATTGAGTAATCAATATAATCTATTAATGTTTTTAATGATATATTTTGAATTTCACATAAATTCTTATGTAAGTCTCTTAATGATAGAAAAATATTGTTTTCTGCCAAATATGATATAGTAAACTTATACAAATCTATATTTTTTACTCAAAACTTATTAAATATATCATTTAAAAATATGTCATTTGTTACTAATTTAAGATATTTTTCTTTAACATCGTTTGAATCAAAAGTTTTTAACTCGTTAATAGATCAGTATTTTAATGAATTATTTAGGTTTTCTATATTCAATACAATGTTATTTAGGATTTCTATCTCACTTATTCATCATATTTTTATATCATTTCATACTAAAATAATCTTATAATTTTCTTTATATATATCTGTAATAAAATCTTTTATTCATTCTATTTGAGATATATTTTGTAGTATTATAATTTTTGGCTTTTTGTATAACTGTACAAAGTCATTTAATAAAATAGTTAAGTTATTGTTGTCTATAATACTATTTTCAATATCATCAGATTTATTGAAATAAAAGTAATTACTTGTAATTTTAGTCTTGTGTAATAGCTCTTTTATGAAATTTAGTTTTCAAATATTCTTCTGACCCGATACTATTACTAACTTATCAGTATTTAGTATTCATACTATTTTTTTTAAATTATCAGCATTAGATTTAATGTAGTTTTCTTTATTTATTATAAAGAAATTTCTTCTTTTTCACATAATTAGTATTAATTTATATATTGTATAAGTATACTGTTATATATTTATAAGTTATAACAATATTAGTTATATATTAATTAAAAAAATAAAAAGTCAACTAAACTATTGATGAATTGTATTTTTTGTTTTAAAATAAAGAAAAATATTTATTTTAATTACTTTTTATATATAATCAGCTAAATAAATAAAATCTAATTAAATTTATGGTTGATTATAATAAAATAGCAAAATGATTTTCTAATTCTAGAAAGAATATGAAATGGGAAGAAATGGATTATTTTTTTTCATTTTTAGTTTGAAAAAAAAATATATCTATATTAGATATATGATGTGGTAGTGGGAGATTATTAGAACAGTTTTCAAATAGTTTTGATATAGATAATTTAAATTATCTATGATTAGATTTATCTGATGAAATGTTAAAACATGCAAAAGAAAATTTTCCAAAAAAAAGTTTTTTCAAATTAGATATGTTGAACATAGATAAATTAAAATCAGTAAAATTTGATTATATATTTTTTGTTGCATCTTTTCATCATTTGGAAAATTTAGAAAACAGATTAGAAGTTCTAAAAAATGTGAAAGAATTATTGAATGATGATGGAAAAATATTTTTTACAAACTGGTCATTAAATAGTGAAATTAATAATGAAAAATATGAAAAGGATTTAGTTAAAAATTCTCAGAACAAATTTTGATCTACAGATTATAAAATAAATTTTTGAGAATATGCTAGATACTATCATTGTTTTAATTTAAAAGAATTAGAATATTTATTCAAAGAAAGTGATTTTGAAATAATAGAGAATAGGGAATTTGATAATAAGAAAAATATTATAAGTATAATAAAAAAGAGATAAGCAAAGCTTATCTCTTTTTTATTAATTATTGTATAAAATCATTTACTGCATATGGAACTCAGTAATCATTAGTGTTACTTGGTCAATCTTGTTCTTCTCAATCAATTAAATTATTTACTGTATCTCATGGTCAAATAAGTGTGTCAGGATAATCTGCAGGAACACTATAATTTGTTTTATCATAATCTCAAACTATTTTTGTTACATATCACTCCTCTTCTCATTCTTTTTTAATTGTAAATGCTATATTATAGTTGCTTCATGATTGATTATTAGGCCATCAATATGATTTTTTATAAACTGCATAAACATATCTTCATATTCATTTATCTATCATTGTTCATCAACTATTAATTTTTAAATCTCAAACTTCAGGATCATATAAATCTTTTGATAAAAATTTTCATAAATCTACTTTTCATATAGTTCATTTCGCTCATATTTGAACTGCTCAACTTCAATAAACAATTCATCATCAAGTTCATGAAACTAAACTTCATATTTCTTGTCCATCATATATAACTGTAATTGGATTAGATTTGCTTGCAACCCAAGATCAAGTGTATCACCACATATTTGTATTAGCATCATATTCTCAAACAGGAGGATAGTAGTTGTTAGAGGATCTATATTGTTGTAATGAAGTTTCTATAGTAGAAACATCTGAAATTTTTCTACCAGAGACAGCTTTATCTACTGCTCATCAAAAATTTTGGTATGCAACAACTGAAATGATAGCTAAGATTGTTATAACTACTAATAGTTCTACTAGAGTAAAGGCTTTATTTTTTGTATATTGCATGCAATAAAAAATTAAGTAAATTAAATTCAAAATCATTTTAATCTTTTTTAATTTTAAGTAAAGAAAATATTTACAAAAAGCTATAATATGATATTATACTTATCAATTTATTTATGTTTAGTATAGAATGAACCATATTGATAGATATATAAAAATAGATAAAAAAATTGATAGAATAATTTTAGAAGTTTCTAAATATATGAACAACTTGAATGATGTTTATATTAGAAAAGAAATTTTAAAGGCATATCAATATTCTAAAGAAGCTCATGAATGACAAAATAGACTTTCATGAGATCCTTATTTAATTCATCCTGTGGAGGCTACCCAATTACTCCTAAGCCTAAAGCCCGATTTATTTACTATTCAAGCTTGTTTATTACATGATGTTATTGAAGATACTCCAAAAACAGAGGAAGATATAAAAATAACATTTTGAGAAGAGGTCGCGTTTTTGTGTGTGTGAATGGAAAAACTTTCAAAGGTAAAATATAGATGAGAGGAAAGAAGTATTTGAAGTTTAAGAAAAATGTTTATTGCAATGGCTGAAGATTTAAGGGTAATTTTCATAAAGCTTGCTGATAGGCTTCATAATATGAAAACACTACATCATCATCCTAACGAAGAAAAAAAAGAAAGAATAGCATTAGAAACTTTGAATATTTATGCTCCAATAGCTGATAGATTGGGTTTATATCATCTAAAAAATTCATTAGATGAATCATGTTTTAAGATATTAGAATATCATGAATACAAAAAATTAAAGAAAGAATTAAGGGAATTAGATCCTAGTATTAGAGCTTTTACAAAAAATGTAAAAGCTGAAATGAATGACCTGTTTAAATGAAAAATAAATAATTATAAAATCGATTTCAGGGTAAAATCAATATATTCAATTCATAAAAAACTTATAAAAAAATGATTATCTCATGCCAAGGAATTGTATGATTTATTTTGAATAAGAATAATGGTTGAAGATGAATCTGAATGTTATAGGGCTTTATGATTAATCCATAATATGTGGACACCATTACCTAAAAGATTCAAGGACTATATAGCTCTTCCAAAACCAAATTGATATAAGAGTTTACATACAAATATTATGTGACTTTTTAAATCACATAGAAAACAACCTACAGAAATTCAAATAAAAACTTATAAAATGAAAGAATATTCAGATTTATGAGTTGCTGCACATTTTGAGTACAAGGAAAATGGTAGTATCATTGCAACAGAAATTGATTGGGTTAATGAATTAAAGGAATTAGTTAATAATGTTTGAGATAGTGATTTTGTTTGATCTTTAAAAGTTGATGTTTTTAAGGACAGGATTTTTGTATTTACACCAAAATGAGACTTTATTAATTTACCTTCAGGATCTACACCGATAGACTTTGCCTATTACGTACATACTGAATTATGAGACCATATAACACTAGCAAAAGTTAATGATTCTGTTTATCCGCTAGATAAATGATTAAGTAATTGAGATGTGGTAGAAATTATTATAGATAAGAATAAGAAACCGAATCCATTTTGGATATCATTTGTAAAAACTGTAAAAGCAAAAAATAGGATAAAAAATTATCTTAAAAAAGAAGACAAAGATTTACACAGAGAGAGAGGAAAAGATATGATGAGTAAATATTTAGAAAAAGCATGATTAGAGCCATTTGATAAGGAATTATCAGTATTAAAAAGTCTTGATGGGGTTATCTACAATAAAGAGGATAGGCGGAATCTATTGGAACAAATTGGGAATTTAAGTATTGTACCATCTTCAATTATTAAAAAAATACTTAAAACTAAAAAATTATTAAATGTTAAGAAAAATAATCCTAAAAATGCAATTTCTGCAAAACTTAGTAAAAAGGATAAGGAATGAAAAAAATCATTAATTATATGATGAGAAGAATGATTAGCTTACAAATTATGAAGTTGTTGTAACAAAAAATTACCAAAAAATGTTGTTGCTCATATAAATTCTAAATGAATAATTACAGTACATAAAAGAAATTGTAATGTATTAAAATGAGTTAATAAAGAAAGAATGTTATCGGCATATTTAGAATGATATGAAGATGAGTCAATAATTGTGGCTGTGGAATTAATTTTTGAAAATCAGATTTGAGTATTGAAAGAATTAAGTGATATTATTTTTTCGATGTGAATTGATGTAGATAGTATTAATACTACTAATATGTGAAAAAGAAAAACAAAGATTGAATTAAAATTAAAGGTTTTGGATTATGATTATTTAATAATTGATAGATTTATAGAAAGGTTAAAATTAAATTTTAAAACAAAGTTATTTTCATCAATTATTGGGAAAATTATTAAGGATAAGAATTAATTTATACATAAAAAAAAGAACTAAATTTAGTTCTTTTTTTATTATTATTTTCTAAGATTTAGTTTTTCTAAGATTTCGTTATATTTTTCTATATTTTTTCATTTTAAGTATGAAAGTAATTTTCTTCTTTTTGCAACCATAAGTAAGATACCTCTTCTAGAGTGATTATCTTTTTTATGAATTAATAAATGATCTTTTAAATTTTCTATTTCAGAAGTTAAAATTGCAATTTGAACTTCCGTAGAACCAGTGTTTCATTTTTTTCAACCGAAATCAGCAACGATTTTAGCTTTTGCTTCTTTTGTAATAGCCATAACTAAGTATTTTTATAAATTAAAATTTACATTAACCGGAAAAATACACCAGTAAAATGTAACTGCATTATATAGAGAAAGATTAAATTATCAAATAAATTTTAAAATTAATTATAAATGATTTTATCGGCTAATCTATAGGATAATAGTTTCATGAGAATCGTGTATTTAAATCTAAATTTGATTTTATCCAAAATACGGATAAAATATGATTATTAAGCAAAAACTAATCATACAAATCATGAAAAAATTCTATAAATTTTATTTTTCTAATTTTGAATTTAATAATTCGACAATGGAGGCTGTTTTTCGTTATAATTTTGATAATCAAGTTTTTTTTGAAGAAATCATAGATTTTTCATCCAAAAATTTTAAGATTAGAGGGGATTTTGATATTGAAACTTTAAATAATATACTTTTTCATCTTCATATGGCATTATGAATAAGTTATTATAAATCTTGTCCAACTAAAGAACTAATAGTAGAGTCTGGATATTTAGATGAATATCAAATTAATTTCTGGAAAAAATTTTATATAAATTGATTATGAGAGTTTCTATATACTAATAAAATTAATCCAAAAAAACTATTTAATTTTTTTAATTGTTCTAGAAAAAAATATATTAAAAAAGATTTTAGTGTTTCAAATAAAGCATTAGTAGCAACATGATGATGAAAAGATACAATCGTCTCTATTGAATTATTAAAAAAAGCTTGAATAGATTTTGACTTGGTAGTTTTTTGAAAAAAAGATAAATTGAAGAAAAATACAGCAAAAATTTCAAACAAAAAAATACTATCTATCAAGAGAAAAATTTCAGAGAATTTACTTGAATTAAATGAAGAGTGATATTATAATTGACATGTACCTATAACATGAATTATCGCTTTTGCTTTAGAAGCAGCTTCGTATATATATGACTATAAATATATAGTATTATCAAATGAAAAATCAGCTGACTTTTGAAATATAGAATGGGAATGAGTTGAAGTTAACCATCAATATTCTAAGAGTTTAGAATTTGAAAAAGACTTTTGAGTATATGTAAAAAATTATATTTCTGATAATACTAAATATTTTTCACTTTTAAGGTGAATGTATGAAGTAAAAATAGCAGAGTTATTTGCTGAATATTGAAAACAATATTTTTGAAATTTTTCTAGTTGTAATGTTAATTTCAAGATTTTAAATGAAAAAAATCATAATAAAAAAGACTGAAAGTATTGGTGTAATTCATGTCCAAAATGCGCATTTGTATTTTCTATCTTGAGACCATATTTAAAAAAGAAGGAAGTAAAAGAGATATTTTGAGAAGATCTGTATGCTAAAAAAGAACTAGAGGAAACTTTTATGGAGTTATTATGAATTAGTTGAATAAAACCATTTGAGTGTGTTTGAGAAGCCGAAGAGGTGATTTATTCTATGTATAAAAGTTTAGACAAATACAAAGAAAATAAACTTCCTTATATACTAGAAGTTTTTAAAAAAGATGTTCTAAATAAAATGAAAGATGAAGATCTGAAAAATATTGAAAAAAAACTTGTTAGAATTTGATGATGAGATATAATACCAAACGAATTAAAAGAACTAATTTTTAAGAATTTATAATTGATGAAAAAAAAGGGGATTTTTACAAGATTACTCAAAGATAAAAAAATAAAAAGTTTTTTAAATAATTGCAATAAAGTACATATTATTGCAGCTTTTTTTTCTGTTTTTGCATTAATTATCATGTGGAAGATGTTTACTTATACAGTTATGAATTATGATTTTTATAGAAGTTTAGCTGATAAGCAACAAATATGAAAAGTTATAGTTCCAGTAACTAGGTGAACGGTTTTTTCATCATGAGTAAGGGAGACAGTATTATGAACTTCTCTAAATTTATATGATATAGCAGTTGATCCACAAATGAAATGAGATAAGGAAAAGCTTGCTTATTTTTTACAAGATATTGTTTATAAACAAATATGTTATCTGAAATCTAGGAGAGAATGTGAAAATAATCTTACAAAATTTTTGAAAGTACTAGAAATAGAAAACTATGAACATACAGAGGAAAATATAAAAAAAATGTTACTAGATAATCTAAAAAAGAAGTTATTGCAAGAAACAGTAACTAGTGTATTTTTGGATCAAGAATTAGAGAATGATCAGATAGATAAGGTGAAAAAGTTATGATTGCCATGAATTTATCCTAGTTGAAATTACATTTATGCTAACCCAGAAGAAATAACAAATTTATCTTACGTAAGTGAAAAATTATCTACGGTATTAGTATATGATGCAACTGACTTAGAATATTTACTTAGAAAAAGAAAATTAAAATACATACCAGTAATTAATAAAGTTTCAATTCATGTATCTGAATATTTAAAGGAGGTAATAGATGATGAAAATGAAGCTATAAAAAAATGAATTTTGGATATTGATAGATCTATTTCAAGATTTTTTATTCTGTCTCCTAAACCAAATAGGTTTTATCCAGAAAATGAAGTTGCTTCTCAAATCATTGGTTTTGTAGATAGTGAATGAGTTGGACATTATTGAATAGAGTGACAATTTAATAATATTCTGAAGTGAAATAATTGAAAAATAGTTAGTAGAAAAGATATTTTATGAAGAATCATAGATCCTATATCATTAGAAAAAGAGGATTTAATTTGAGAATGAGTAAGTATAATTACGACAATAGATAGAAATATACAAAAAAAAGTTGAATGAATTTTAGAAAGATGAGTTAAACAGTTTAAGGCAAATAAATGAACAGTTGTTGTTATGGATCCGCAAACTTGAAAGGTAATTTCAATGGCTAATTATCCTTCATATGACTTAAATAATTATTCAGATGTTTATGAGCTAGAAAAGGTTAAATATTCTGTATATCCAGACCCAAAAGTTGATTTACTATGATATCCTGTTTTTATAGAAGATTTTGAGAATGGTAGTAAATATTATTATGATAATGAAGAAATATATCTAAGAAAAGCAACTAGGGAAGAATTATGAGATATAGCACTAGTTAAATATAAGTATAAAAATGACTTTTGAGCACAGGTTTATAAAAATGATGCTATATCTGCACTCTATGAGCCAGGTTCAATTATGAAATCTATAACGGTTGCAATATGATTGGATACGCAAGAAATAACAAAGTATTCAATGTATATGGATAAATGAGAATTGACGATTGATAATTTTACAATCGAAAATGCATCAGACAAATGTTTAGGATATAATAGTTTTGCTCACGCATTAAATTATAGTTGTAATGTTTGAATGATAAGAATTGTTCAAAGAGTTTGAAAAGTTTTACTATATCAATATTTTAATGATTTTTGATTTTGAGAAGTTACATGAATAAATTTATCTTGAGAAGTATATTCAAAAATAAAACCATGGGAAAGATGGTCCCAAGCACAATTATTAACAAGTAGTTATTGATTATGAATTAGTGTAACTCCATTACAAATGGCAACTTCATATAGTGTATTAGCAAATGGTTGAATCTATATTAAGCCAAGAATTGTTGAAGAAATTAGATTCCCAGAGTGAAAAACTATAGTTTATAAAAAAGAAGTAGAGAGAAGAGTAATAAAAGAATCTACATCAGAATTAATAACAAAAATGTTAGTTGATTCAGCTACCAATTGAGTGGCTAGTAATTGAGATGTAGAATGATATTCTGTAGCTTGAAAAACTGGAACTTCTCAGATACCATATAAATGATCATATGAAGAATGAGTTTGATCTACTATTTGATCTTATGCTTGATATTGACCAGCGGAGGATCCAAAATTTGTTATTATAGTTAAATTAGATAGACCAAGAACAAATGAGTATTGAGGGCAGACTTCAGCCTATATTTTTAATCAAGTTGCGGCATATTTATTTGATTATTATTGAATACCGAGTAAAAATACTAAATAAAACATTTATTTAACTGCTTATATTTATAATTTTGCACTTATGATTTTAGAAATAATTGTATTAACTCTATTTGTATCAACAATATTTAATTTGTTTATGAATAGATTTAGAATACCAACAATTATAGGATATATAGTTACATGAACAATTATTTCCTACATTTTTTGATTGCATGATATGGCGACAAATAGTGAATTAAAAACTATTGCAGAATTTGGTATTGTTTTTCTTATGTTCACTATTGGTTTAGAGTTTTCTCTAAAACACTTGGTAAAAATGAAAAGAAATGTATTCATTTTTTGAAGTTTGCAATTTTTTCTTACAACTCTTATTTTTTACTTGATAGCAACTGTAATTATAGGATTAGCTCCTATAGAATGACTTATAATTTCATTATGACTTAGTCTTTCTTCAACTGCAATTGTATTAAAAATACTAAATGAAAGTGGTGATATAAATAAGCATTATGGTAATAGATCATTATGAATTTTACTTTTTCAAGATCTAATGGTAATACCAGTATTATTAGTTATAACTCTACTGTCTACAAATGATACTAATATTACACTTTTATTATGAAAAACTTTAGCATGAGCTTTTGTTTTGCTTATTACACTGTGGATAATTTGAAAATATCTTTTGGATTATTTTCTTTACAAAGTAGCAAAAACTAAATCAAATGAGATATTTATTTGATCAATTTTATTTTTAATTATTTGAGCTTCACTTTTAGCACATACACTAGGTTTTACATATTCTTTATGAGCGTTTATAGCATGACTTCTAATAGCTGAAACACATTATAAGCATCAAATAGAGGCCGATCTAATCCCATTTAGAGATTTGCTTTTGTGATTCTTTTTCATTACAGTATGAATGCAATTAAATGTAGAAATTATTTACAATAACATTTTTACAATTATTTGATTATTAACTGTTTTAGTTTTTATAAAAGTTTCTATACTTCATTTCATATTAATGTGGTTTAATAATTACAAAAGGTCAGCATTTAAAACCGCGCTTTCTTTATTTCAATTTTGAGAATTTACAATTGTAGTATTTCAATTAGCAACAATAGAAAAATTGATAGATCCATGATTATGACAAATCTTAGTAGTTGTTATTATTCTTTCGATGCTTTTAAGTCCAATAGTATTAAGAAATCTGTGAGATATAACTGATTTCATATTCTGAGATAAAAATATAGATAAATGATGATGTTTAATATCAAAAAAATTAGATAAACATATTGTGTTGATATGATATGGAAGGTTATGAAAATTATTATGAAGTCTATTAGAAAAACAAAATATTAATTATATTATTTTAGAAAATAATATAAAAACATATAAAGAAGCAAAAAAAGACTGAAAGCCAATAATTTTTTGAAATGCATTTCAAGCAAATACTCTAAAATCAGTAAAAATTGAAGAAGCACATACAATTCTTATTTCTATATGAAAAAGTGATAAATTGTTTCTAGTCACAAATGTTGTTAAAAAGATGAATCTTAAATGAAACATTATAGTAAAAGTAAATAATTTTGAAGAGGAGGAAATGTTAAAAGGTTTAGATGTTAAGAATATAATTGTAGAATCAGAAAAAACAGCAATGGCAATGTTTGCTAAGATAAAAAATAAAAAAATAAAAAAATAGTAAAACTTAGTTTTACTATTTTTTTATTTTATTCAAAAATGGTGCCGAGGGGCGGATTTGAACCACCGACACAGGCCTTTTCAGGGCCCTGCTCTACCCCTGAGCTACCCCGGCATTTTTTATTGCTAAAGTATTATATTAAAAAAAATATATAATCAAATTTTTTTTTATTTTTTGCTTATTTAATTTATATAAATAAAATAAATTTATTATTAGTAAAGGAATAAAAATGAAAATAAAAGTATGCACAGGGAAGACTTGCAAGGATAGATTTAGTGATTATATAATTACTAGATTAAAAAATGATAAAGAGAGATTTAATTTAGATAATATAATTATTGAAGAGTGCTTATGTATGTGAAAATGTAAAGAATGACCAAATTTAACAGTTGATTGAAATCATCATAACTATATGAACCCGGCAAAGGCATCTAGTCTTGCTTTAAATAATAATAAAAAAAAGAAATAAATGGAACTTTTTAATACAAAAACTAGAAAATTAGAAAAATTTAAACCACTTCAGGAGAGAGAATTAAAAGTATATTATTGTGGTCCAACAGTTTATAATTATGCACATATCTGAAACTTAAGAACTTTTATTTTTGAGGATATTGTTGTAAAAACTTTAAAGTTCATTGGTTATAATGTAGCTACTACAATGAATATAACTGATGTAGATGATAAAACAATTAAAGCTAGTGTAGAGGAATGAACGGATTTAAAAACTTTTACAAAAAAATATACTGCATCATTTTTAGAAGATATTGAAAAACTATGAATACAAAAAGCGGATAATCTTGTGCCAGTTACTACTTTGATGCCAGAAATGAGCAGGATGATTAATACTATGATAAAAAGAAAAAATGCTTACCTGTCAGATGATGGTAGTATTTATTTTGATGTGAAATCATTTAGAAAATATTGACGCCTTGCTAATCTTGATATGAAATGAATGAAACAGTGAGTTAGAATAGATAATGATGAATACGATAAGGATTCAGCCTCAGATTTTGTTTTATGGAAAGCCTGGAAAGAATCAGACTGAGAAAATTTTTGGGAAGAAGAATTTGATATAGATTGAAAACAAATAACTATTAAATGAAGACCGGGATGGCATATAGAATGTAGCGCTTGTAATATGAAATATTTTGGACAACAAATAGATATTCATATGTGATGAGTAGATTTAATATTTCCACACCATCAAAATGAAGTAGCTCAAACTGAATCATGTACAAGAAAAGAATTCGCCAGATATTGGTTACATTCATGACATCTAATGGTAGATTGAAAGAAAATGGCAAAATCATCTAATAATTTCTATACTCTTAGAGATATTGAAGAAAAATTTACTGATATAAATAAATCAGTACTTTATAGATCAATTAGATTATGATTTATGAATGCTAAATATTCATCACAAATAGATTTTAGTTTCTCTAAACTTGAGGCAAATATTAATGCTATAAATTCTATAGATAAAACCTTAAAGACTTTATGAAGAGAAATAGAAGCATGAGATAAAGAAGTATGATGAATTTCTAGAGATTTTAGAGAATATACGCAGGAAATATTACAAACTTATGTATATCACTTGGAGGATGATTTTAATGTTCCAGAAGCATTAGCAATGTTCCATAGTTTTTTAAAATTTCTTAATAGCTGAATTAGAGAAAATGAGTTTTCATTAGAAGAACTTTTTTCGGCTAAAGATTTCCTAGAAACACTTAATCAGGTTTTAGGAATAATAGATTTTAGTATTTTAGAAATAAAAGAAGAAATATCAGCAGAGATTTTAGAAAAACTAGAGAATAGAAATAATGCTAAAAAAGAAAAAGATTTTGAAAAAGCAGATTTAATTAGAGATGACTTATTAGTATTATGATACAAAATAATTGACTCAAGAGAGGGAAGTAGATTAGAAAAAATAAGATAATTATTTGACATTAATTAAATTTAATTTATATTGTATATGCAAATGCAACTACGTAAGTAATGCAAAAGGAAAAACCTATATTTTAGTCTTGAATATGAGCATGTTCTGATCTAGGTCAGTCAATATGTATTGATATACCCCTTTATAAAATAGAGTATATTATGCCCAAAAGGCAAACCAATAATGGTTATTGAAAGACAGGCTAGTCATAGTCTATAGAAAGCTGCTAACAAAATATTAGTTAGTTATACGTTATAAGCATTGCTCTGTAATTGGTAACTTGAAGCTGGAAAATGATTTTAAAATAAAACGGGAGTATTATTACTTCCCGTTTTTTTTGTGTATAAAACAAGTTTTTTCTTTACAAAAACTTGTTTAGCTATAAAATTCATTTTATTGTTAATTAATTAAATCTGCTTATGTACAACACTATATTTTATATTATTCTATGATTATTTGTTTTTGAATTTTTACTCTCAAAAACTCTATCATATTTAAATACCCTAAATTGGACTTCTAAATTACCAAAAGAATTAAGTGGAATTTATGATGAAAAAAAATATAAGAAATCAATGGATTACGAAAAAGTTAATCATGACTTTTGAAATATATCATCTACTTTTTCTTTTTTTATAATGTACTTTGTTTTACTTTTTTGATGATTTGGTCAATTATATGATTTCCTTGCAATGTATTGTTCAGAAAATGAGATTATAAGGACACTAAATTTCTTTTTAATAATCGTTTTAATACAAACTATTATTAGTTTACCATTTTCTTATTATTCTACATTTGTAATAGAAGAAAAATTTGGTTTTAATAAAATGACTAGAAAATTATTTTTTATTGATACACTTAAATCACTATTACTTTCATTAATAATAGGTTGAGCATTAATTGCATTAATTACTTGGATATTCTTATTTACAGGAGATAATTTTTGGTTATATACATGGTGAGTTGTTACATTTTTCTCTATATTTATGATGATGTTTTATAGTAGTCTTATTGTACCACTATTTAATAAACAGTCACCACTTAAGAAATGAGAATTAAGAGACGCCATAGAAAAATTTGCTCAAAAAGTATGATTTAAACTAGATAATATCTATGTAATAGATGGTTCAAAAAGAAGTTCAAAAGCCAATGCTTATTTTTCAGGATTTTGACCTAAAAAAAGGATAGTTCTATATGATACATTAATAAAAGATTTAACAACAAGTGAACTAGTTTGAGTTCTAGCCCATGAAATAGGTCATTACAAAAGAAAACATACACTTCAAATGTTAGCTTTTTGAATAGTTCAAACTTGAATTATGTTATACATTCTTTGACTAGCATTAAAAATAGTAGAAATATCTCAAGCAATGTGATCTATCAGTTGAATTAGTTTTGCAGTATGAGTAGTTGCATTTGGTATATTATATACTCCTATTTCAATAGTATTTTGATTACTATGAAATATATTATCTAGAAGAAATGAATATCAAGCTGATGAATTCGCATGAATTCATCATAATCCAGAAAAACTAAAAAGTGCATTAATAAACCTTTCTAGAAATAATCTAAGTAATCTTAGACCTCACCCAATTTATGAATTTTTTAATTATTCACATCCAACAGTTTTAAAGAGAATAAAGGCTCTTGATAAATTAAAAAAGTAAACAATATTAAGTCAATCAGAAAAATTAAATAAAATTTAATTTTTCTGATTTTTATTTATACTTAATATAAGTTATATAATTAATTATAAACAATATGAATAAACAAAAACAAGCTTTCACCTTAGTAGAATTAATAGTAGTAATTACAATACTAGCAATACTCTGAACTATAGCCTTTATATCACTACAATGATATTCAAAAGATGCTAGAGATTCTATTAGAATCTCAGATGTATCAAATATGAAAACATCTCTAGAACTATTTCACTTAGATGCTGGAAAATATCCACTACCAGATGATAATCAAATAGTAGATTATGGAACAGAAACTCTATGGTATCAATGAGATTTTTGATCTACAGTTATTTCTAGTTTATCAAGAAGTATCTCAGAAGTTCCAACTGATCCATTGACGGAGAAAAAATATATATTTTCAGTAGCAAATAATAAAAATGAATTTGAAATACTTAGTTTGTTAGAAGGGGATAATCTTACACTAAATAATATTAACCAGACTAATGCTGCAAGTTTAGTAGTTACGCCAAAGATAGATGGAACATATAACAGAGTATTTATAAAAACTGCTAGTTATATAGTTCCAGTACCAAGTATAATAAATACAGAAGTTTGAGCAGCAACAATGACTCTAGATTCTAGTAACATTAGTTCACAAGTAATTAATGGATGAGATAATATTCCAGAACAATGAAATGTGATATCAAATACATGATCGCTAACATGATTAGTATTATCAGTTTATACTTGAAGTATTAATATTGATACTTCTAATGCAGAAAAGGAAATCGTAATAGAAAAAATAAAAGATGCTTACACTGGTTCAATATTAGCTGGTGATGATATTTATAATTATATTTTAAGTTCTAGTTGAGAATTAGAGATAGTAACAGCCCTTAATAGAGTTGTATTAAATGATTTGACTACAAAAATATCATTGATATCTAATTCATGTGATGATACAACAAAACCAGCAGATGATTTAAATAAGACATATATAGTTAATCCAACAAGTGTAAATCAGGCTTATGTCCTAGATAGTAATGAATGTTGATATACTTGTACATCTCCATATACATGATTGAATTGTGATATAAATCCTTATTCAAGTTGTTTATGAGCAAATAATCCAACTGCATTTGCCGCAACATCAACATATGGTTCATGCGATACTGCTGATATAATAATATGTAGTTGAGTCGCTAATTGATATACATTATCGGCCTGTAATGTATGAACTAATATAGCCTGAACCACATCATTATCATATTGAGAATTATTTCAATGGTGAAATAATTCTCCAATTAAGACAGCCTCTACAAGTACCTCACAGATTGCTATATCATTAACAGGTAGTACTTTTGGTGATAATACGTTTGTATATGGTTTTGATAATTGGAATTCATCAGTAAATGATGACCTATGGTGAAATAATCCTTGATGAGATATTGATAGAAAATGACCATGTGAGATTTGATATCATGTACCTAGCGAATTAGAATGGTCTTGAGTCCATACATCAGCATGATGGGCTAATTCACCAGCTATGAGAGCAGATATACTTATTCCTTGGGGATGAAAACGTTATTGAGCCAGTCTTGGTAATAATGCAATTGTCGCAGATGTATGATCTTATGGTTATTATTGGTCATCTTCACCAAATACTTGAACTACAGCTTTTAGTATATTTTTAGATGCAGCTAATATAAATTCAAATAGTAGTACGATTAAACGTTCCGATGGTTTATCAGTTAGATGTTTTAAAAACTAGAAATTGACAAATAGTATATTTTATCTAATATTATTTAAATTAAAAAATAATATAAAAAAATATGACATTATACACAGCAGACTGAAGAGATGCTTTTACATGACAATTAATTTCTCCAACCAAGCCTGTAGAGAGTGTTGAATTAACAGATAAGGAAAAACAAGAATCTTTACATGGTACTTATATCTTTTTAAAAGAAGCATGAATGTTACATGATTCTTGTGTATCACAGATTGATTGTGTCTTAAATTATAGAGATAAATCTTCAAGTAATTTAAATAATAGTAATCGAGCTACAGTAATTGAATAATTCTCTTTACAAATAGGAAAAACCCACTAAAATTGTTAGCAACTTTATATGATTGCTAACAATTTTTTAATGAAAGATAATTTCTATATTACAACCCCTATTTATTATACAAACTGAATACCTCATATTGGTCATGCTTATAGTACGATTATAGCTGATACCATTGCTAGGTATCAAAAGATTAGTTGAAGAAATGTAAAATTTTCAACATGAGTAGATGAAAATTCGCAAAAAGCTGTATTAGAAGCTGAAAAATTGGATATGAAAGTAATGCCATATTTGGATGTTATGGCAGGAAAACATAAATGAGTCTGGGATGGTTTAAAGATAAACTATACAGATTTTATTAGAACTACAGAGAAAAGACATCATGAATTTGTGAGAAGTGTACTACAAACTTCTTTTGATAAATGAGATATTTATCAATGAGAATACGAATGAATGTACTGTGTTTGATGTGAATGATTTAAAAAGGATGATGATTTGGTTTATCTTAACAAAGAGACTAATGAGACTTTTCCTATTTCAGATAAAGTCAAAGTTACAGAAAATATTATTAAAGTTTGTCCTGATCATTTAAAAACACCAGATATAATAAAAGAAAAAAACTATTTTTTCAAATTATCAGCTTACGAAGATAAGTTATTGGAATACTATGAAAATAATCCAGAATTTGTAGTTCCAAGTGATAGATTCAATGAAGTAATAGCATTTACAAAAAGAGGTTTAGAGGATTTTTCAATTTCTAGAGAAACAAATAAATTTGGTATCAAATTACCTTTTGATGAAGAACAAGTTACCTATGTTTGGTATGATGCTTTATTTAATTATTTGACCGTATGTCAAAATTGAGATGAAGATTTTTGGCCAGCTAATTTACATGTTGTAGGAAAAGATATTATTAGATTTCATGCTATTTATTGGCCAGCAATGTTATTATCTGCCTGATATGAGCTACCAAAACAAATCCTTACTACATGATTTTTTACAGTAGATGGACAAAAGATTTCCAAATCAATTTGAAATATAATAGACCCAGTAGATTTTTCTGAAAAATATTCAAAAGATTTATTAACACTATATTTATTATGTAGTTTCAATATATGACAAGACTGAGATTTTGACCAGTATCAAGCAGTTTTAGCTTACAATGCTAAATTAGCAAATAACCTAGGTAATTTAGTAAATAGAGTAGTTGTTTTAACTCTTAAGTTAAATTTAGAAAATGGTTTAACTTGAGAAATAGATATAGATATAAAAAATAAATTAGATTCGTATATAAATAATTACAATAAGTCTATAGAATCATATAATCTAAAAGAAGCACTTGAAACTTCTTTTTCATTTTTAGATGATATAAACAAATATGTAGATACAAATGAACCATGGAAACTAATAAAAGATGAATCAAAAAGAGAAGAAGTAATTAATATATTTTTTACAATTTCAGAATCACTTAGACAAGTATGAATGAATTTATATTCATTCTTTCCAGAAAAGATGTGAGAACTATTCACTAAAATATGACTTGAAAATTATTCTGAACAATTAGAGGACTGAAAATTAGAAGAATTAAGGAGTAAAGAAGAAATATTTATGATTAAAGAAAAATGAGAAGCATTGTTTTTAAGATTTGAACTAGATTAATATGCAAGAAATTAATACAACAAGATGTGCAATGTGAAAGATTGTAGCTATTGTAGCTTTTTTAGTTATTTTAGTTGTATTTTTTGGACCTTTTTTAATTGTAATACTTGTCGTTATTTATTTAAAAACAGATTTAGATTTAGAAAAAACTTTAAAAAGCCTTTGAATATATGATTGTTTTTGAATATCAGCCAAGACCAAAGTTCCATGGAAAAATTTACCTGAGTCACAAATAGAAAAACCTGTAAAAAAGGTATATTATGATTATATAAGGGATATGCTTAACGAAAAAAATAAATGAAAATTTGATACTATGTTAGAAGTTAAAAAAGAAAAAAAGAAAGAAAAACTAGAATTTATATGAGAAGATAAGTTAGTTAACAATAAAAGTAAAATTAGAAATAGAAGAAGATCTAATGATAACGCAAAGACTAAAGATTTACACTTCAAAACTGATAAAAAATACGAATTTAATTGATGAAAAAGTATTTGGGATGATTACGAAAGCGTAATTGATAATTTAGATAAAAAATAAAATATAAATGAAAACAATTAGAAAATGTGTTATACCAGCAGCTTGAGTATGAACAAGGTTTTTACCAGCGACTAAAGCTCTACCAAAAGAAATGTTTCCTATTATAGATAAACCAGTTATGCAAATGCTAGTTGAGGAAGCGATAAGTGCTTGATGTACTGATATTATAATTGTGACTTGAAGAAGTAAGAGAGCTATAGAGGATCATTTTGATTCAAATTTTGAACTAGAAGACAAGCTAGATAAATCAGGAAAATTTGATTATTTAAAAGTGGTTAAAGGATTAAATGAAATGGCTAATATAGTTTACGTGAGACAACCATATCCAAAATGAGATTGAGAAGCTATACTTAGAACAAAAAACCTTATATGAGATGAGCCATTTCTAGTCTTATTTTGAGATGATTTAGTTGATAATGAAAAATCAGCTGCAAGTCAATTAGTCGAAGCATATGAAGAGAAATTATCTCCTATCATGGCAACTGTTAATGTCTCTGATGAAGAAGTCCCTAGTTATTGAATAATAGAAACAATTGATAAGTCAGATCAGGCATTCAAAGTAGATAAATTTTTAGAAAAACCAAATGTTACTGAAACAAAATCAAGACATTGAGTAATATGAAAATATATTTTAACACCTGAGATTTTTGATTATTTGGAGAAATCAACATCATGAGTATGAGATTGAGAAATTAGATTAGCTGATGCATTTGAACTAATGAGAAAAGAAAAAGATATTTATTGATTAGATGTTAAGTGAGATAGGTATGATACAGGTTCAAAAATTTGATTTTTGAAAGCTGTAGTGGCTCATGGATTAAAAAGAGATGAATTAAAAGATGAGTTTAAAGAATATTTAAAAAGTTTAGATTTAAAATAATATGTTAAATATAACTACAATCTGAGGATGAAATGGTCAATCAAATCTACTTGATTGATTTTTTAAGTATTTTTGAGAAAAAGTAGATTTATCATCAATAGTTTCAATGAGCGATGACTGAAGAACTACGTGAAAACTGATGAAAAGTTTTGATAAAGAATTATGATTACATCTTCCGCCACCTGGAGATCTAAGAAGATGTTTTTTTTCTCTGTCAGGTTCAAAATATAGAGATTATTTTAGATTGGTATTTGAATATACTTTTTTAAATGAGAAAAAGATAAAATCATTTACAATTGCAGATTTATTTAATCAGGTAAACAAAGAATTATTATTTTTATGAAAAGCATGAAAATATAAAGACGATTTAAAATTATCTTTAAAGGCTAATAGCTCTGAAATTCATGATATGATTCTAAACAAATGTAATAAAGTATTAGAATTCAAAATACCACTATCTAATAGTTTGAAATGACATAAGTTTTGAAATATTTTGATGGCTTCTTTGTATTATAATATGGATAAAGATTATGATAAAATGATTAGCTTCATGCATGATTTATTAGAAGTAAATGGAAATATAATACCTGTAACAACAAAGAGAGCATGTATTAGAGCTATACTATGAAATGGAGAAATCATAGAGAGTCAGGATAGAATATCAAATGTTGCTGATTATAATTCATGAATAGCTGATCTAGAATTAATGGATTGTTCAGCTGATGCTACTCATAATTCTCAAGTACATGACACTATTGTAAAGTCAGATTTTATAATAGTATGACCATGAGATTTATTTACCTCACTTATTTCAAATTTTATTATAGCATGAGTTAAAGATTCTATTACTCAGACAAAAGCAAAAATTATATATATATGAAATTCAACAAATAAATGATGAGAAACAACAGGTTTAACTCAACTTGATTTTATAAATAAAATAGAGAGGTTTTTAGGTAAAAGAATAGATTATTTTATATTAAATAATAAAAAACCAGATTTAAGTTCCAAAGAAAAAGAAGAATTTAAAAATGATATTTCTGTTAAATGATGAGATTATTTATTTTTATCAAAATGAGAAAAACAAGAGTTAAATAGAAGAAAAATAACTGTATTTGAAGCTGATTTACTTTGAGAAAAAAGTTTTTACAAACATTCTAAAAAGAAGTTAATAAAAGTATTAGAAAAAGTTATATTTGACATTAAATAGATTTAGAAAAAATAAAAAGGAGGCTTTCGCCTCCGTAATTAAGAATTACCATCAGAATTATCTAGAATTTCTTCTGCCTTTTCAGGAAACAGAATCATAAATAATAAAAATAATAAACCTAATACTTTTCCTAATAATAGTTTCATTTAATTACCTGCTATAGCATCTATAAATTTTGTTATTCCAGATACGATTAATGAAATCAAATATTTACCAGCAAAATATATAATCGCTATAGTTGCTAATAGTATTATAAAAAATATTAGACCTTCTGATAATGGACTCATTTTATTCACTCCTCTTTTTTGTGTAATTTAATTATAAATATTAATTATAAAAAGTATATTTTTATTGATAAAAAACTTTATTTAAGGTATATAGGCTTTCTTTTTTCTTTTTTATATGTAAAATATAAAAAAGTATAAAATTTTAGAAAACAAGACGGCTTTTGATATGAAAAAGGTAAATATATATTTCACTATAGTAAAAATTATTTTAGACTATGCAATAATAGTCTGAGTTTTTTTTATGTCTAGGGAAATTAGACTGGTTACTGATTTATTACCAAGTATTAATCTCCCAATTCAAACTATTTTAGCTGAAGAATTAGTGAAATTTTCATTAATATGAGCTAGTGTATTGGTTTTGATATTTTTAATTCACTGACTTTATAAGTTTGATTCATCGTGGTGAAGAGTAAAAGAATTTTCAAAGATTTTATTATATAGTTTTTACTCTTTTGTTTTTTTTACTGTAATTGTTTATTTATGACAGTGATTTATATTTTCTACTGAAATACCTAGACTGATTATAATATTTACTTACTTTTTTTGAAGTATTTTTCTGATTTTAGAAAGACTTTTAATTAGTTTTTTCAGAACACATTTGTTTAAAAAATGAGTTTTATCAAAATCTAGGATATTTATTATAAGTAATAAATCATGTAGAGAATCTCATAGTTTGATAAATTCTTTTGTAAAATCTCACGATTACGAGGTTGTTTGAGTCTCTGAATCTATTAAATTTGAACTAGAATGAATAAAAAAAGTTAATTTTGAAGACTTAACTAAAATGATAAAAAAAAGAGAAATAGATGAGCTTCTCTATGTAAGTAATGCTTATAAAAATGATGAATTGATAGAACTTTGGGAATTATCAAGAATTTTTTGAGTGAAGTATAGATATTTAGCTAACTCATTTGAATTAGCTAAATCAAATACAGCAATGACACTTATTAATGGGATACCTGCTCTAGAAATAAAAAGTACCTCATTATCTGGGTGGAATACAATTATTAAAAGAATTATTGATATCGTTATTTGAATCTTATGATTAGTAATATTTTCTCCAATTATATTTATAGTATCAATTTTAATAAAACTAGAAGATTCTTCATGACCAATTATTTTTAAAAATAGAAGAGTTTGAAGATATTGAGAAGAGTTTGATCTCTATAAATTTAGGTATATGAAGTGGAAATATTGTACAAAGGATTCATACAAAGTTTCCAAAAAAGTAAAAGAAGAAGCATTAAAATATGAAGAGGATTTAATAAATTCATCTTCTAGTAGGTCTTGACCATTATATAAAATACAAAATGATCCTAGAAAGACAAAAATTTGAGCCTTTATTGAAAAATATTCTATCGATGAGATTCCACAATTCCTAAATGTAATAATTTGAAATATGAGTTTGATATGACCTAGGCCTCATCAAACAAGAGAGGTAGATAAATATTTAACAAAGCATATTAGATTACTTACTATAAAACCAGGTATTACATGAATGTCACAAGTAAATGGTAGGGAAACAAATAATTTCGATGATGAAGCAAATTTAGATATATATTATATAGAAAACTGGAGCATATTACTTGATATAAAAATATTATTCAAAACTATATATGTGGTTTTAACAAGAAAATAAATGATTTAAGTTAAATTTAAGCTAGACTACTATTATAGTCTAGCTTTTTAAAAATAAACTACTATAATTGCTATAATTATTATTTAATAAAAAAATATGAATATATTTTCCTGAAGTGTTACTTTAACTTGAAATAAAGTTATTAGTTGACTTGAATTTGATTATGTAGAAAATTTATCAAAAACATGAGATAAAATAATTTTTATTTTTTGAGATACTGAATTGAAAAAATCAACTGAAGTATTAGATATGCTAAGAGAAAAATTGTGAGTATTAAAGAATTATGATATTTCAATTTCTAGTGAAGATAAAATGGAGTTAATCCATTCTACATATGAAGAGTGAGTTTATGAACTAGCTACATTTGAATGAGAACAGGTAGACTTTGAAGAAATTCATGATAGATTTAAAGACTTTGATGAAGTTGTGGCAATTAGAGAAGCAGAAATTTCAGAAAAATTTTGAAACAAAAAAATAAAAGTAGATTTTATATATTAATAAAAAAATATGATTACAATAGTATCATCAGAAAACTGTCCGTATTGCGATATGGCAAAAAATTTATTATCTTCTCTGTGATATGAATATAAAACAATTGATATTACAAATGATGGGGATAAATTAAGAGAAATTGTTTGAACTACTTGAATGATGACGGTTCCTCAAATATTTTCATGAGAAGTATCAAAAGAAAATTTATTATGAGGATTTAGTGAAATAAATGCTTTAAATAACGAGTGAAAATTAAAAGAAATATTAGATTAAAAAACCATAAATTTTAAAAATAATAAAATAGCTATTATTTGACCAAACTTTCAGAATATAGTATAATTAACTTATTGTTATATTATACTAAAAAGTATGAAAAAAATTATTTCAATGTTTGTACTATTTTTCATCTTAATAAACTCTAGTTTTTGAGCTTATTGAGATATTTTGTATATAAAAAATAATACATGAGTAAAAGACTTACAATCAGTATATTTAAAACAATGATATGTAGTTATTGATCAATGAAATATATCAGGGAATTTACTTGAGGTAAAACTTACTGATGGAAGAGTTTGAAATGTATATACAGATAATTTATGAACACATATATGAAATCCATATGAAATAAAATGAGAATACTGACTAATTAATACAACTACACTTTTAAGAAGATTACCATCAGCACAATCATCCCCAATATGAATTACTTTTAAATGAAACTACTTTCAGGTTTTGAGTTTAAATTATATAAATAAAAAGTGGGCAAAAGTAAAAATATTAGATTGAAAAAGTAAATGAAAAATATGATACCTAGATAAAGATATTATAGATTTGCATTGTTCAGAATCATATGAGAATCAAGAGTTATTAAATATTTTTTCAAAAAGCCCTAATGAATGATTAATTATTCCAGGAGTAAATATTTCTTATGATGAAAGAATAAAAAAAAATTTATATTGTAATAGACAAAAGGAAATTGTAGTTGAACCAGAAATTATAGTAGAGGAAGAATTAATTATTGAAGAAACAGAAGAATATATATTTGAATATGTTAAGGATCCAAATTTTGTTACAGATTTAACAAATATAATTACTAATCAAATCAACTTTATTCCATGAGAAGATAATTTCATTAGTGTAACTAATAGTGTTTCTTATAGAGCTACTATAGATGATTCAAGTATTGATCCAGTTAATTGAGACATAGAATTAAATTTTATTGATATTGTAAATAATATTGTAGATTCAGAAGAAACAACAGCTTGATGAATAAATATTCTTTGAGACTATCTTACTGAGGATGACAATTTTGTTAATACTTTAACAGAGATGATTAATAGTTGAGAGGAAGAATAAAATGATAAACTAGCTATTTGGGTTGCTTTAATTAGATAAAAAAATATACTTGAATTATTATAATTCAAGTATATTTTTTTATGAATCTTTTTATACATATATGAACAAATTTGGAGTATTTTGACCTATTAAACAGCTCAAGGTTACTATCTCAGTGAAAGCAAGACAGGGAGCTTGCTAGTTTTTTTATGGAGAACTTTCCTTGAGAATTAGCTGAAAATATTTCTTCACAATATGAAATAAATTTTAAGGCAATAAGAGAAATTAAAAAGAAATTTTGACCAGAAGTATTTAATAAAATTGATGGAATATATTACTGAAGTGATAATTGTGAATATTTAATAGCAACAAAATCAGAGATAGAAAAAGCAATTCAGAAATTTCAGAAATTTAATAAAAATTTTCCCCCACATAAAATAAGGACTTTTACATTTGTTACACCTTACGCATGAAATAAGATGCTAGATAGATTAGAAGAATCATTAGATTATTTAAATTCACTCAATATTAAAAATCCTATTGAAGTAGTAGTAAATGATTTATGAGTACTTAGATTACTTACAACTAAATATACTAATATCAAGATATCTTTTGGTAGATTAATTCATAAATTATTAAAAACTCCTTTAATAGATACATTTTGATATGAGGCCCATCCAGCTGGTGAATCAATAAAAAATAAATCTGAACAAGAAAAATTAGCATTAAGAGAAGAAATAGTTAAGTGGCAATTAAAATTTTATAATTCTAGCGAAGTTAGTCTTGATATATTTAGAAATTTTCTAAAAAAACATTCTATAAACAGAGTTGCTTTAGATTTTATGGGAAAAAGAGAAGATTTATATAAAGAAAATACCAGTGTATGAATTGATTTATATTATCCTTGGGCATTAATTTTTACATGAAGATTATGTGATACGAGTGCAATTGAAAATCCTAGTAGATGAATGTATGCTACGGATGACATTTGTCCTAGGACTTGTGATAGATACGATGTTTCATACAGGATTAAAACTGTTTGATATAATATGCTACAGAGATGAAATGCCGCATATAGAAGCGAATTGAATCTTGATTTTTTAGATAATAGCTTTATAAAAAATACTAATAATAGATTAATTTTTGCGCCATTTATTACTGTTTAACTACTTTTTTCAATTTGATTAATCTAGTTAAATATATATAATTTCTCCATATTTTTACATATTAAATATTATGTTTATGAAAATACAAAAAATAATTTTGTCATTAGTTGTAAGTATTTTTTCAATTTACTCATCTTGAGCTGTATCTGCAGCTGATAATTGTAGAAATACGGTAAGTATATATAATTACAATAATCTAAGCTCTACTCAAATTGATTTAGTATTTAATGTTTCAGAAACAATACATAATAAATATTTAGCAAATTCTATGGAATTTCAATTATCAAAATTAAATAGATTTTCTATTTTAATAGATAATTATATTAGTGATGTTTCATGATTAAATACATATCAAAAAAGTATGTTAAATTTACTATGAGACACTTTTGACTGTAAAAGGTCTTATATATGACAAAGGATAGCTGCTTCTGTTGCAAATGTAGAGTATATAGAATTAGAAACAACGACTACGCCTGCTCCCTCTGATGAACCTGTAGCTTGAGAAGATGTTTGAGATAGTGAACTAATAGATGAAGAAAGAGAGGAAACAACAATTACGACTACAACATGAACTGAAACAACGACTATAGTTATACCTGAAGCTACTACTCCTACAATTAGACGCGCATGATCTTGTAAGCAGTATTGAAAAACTAGATTTTTTGTTGATGATTTTAAGAAATTATCATGAACTCAATTATGTCAGTATTGAGATCCTGAAATTATTGATGCTGAATGAACTTGATGATATTATAATTGGACATGTAGTTGAAATCTTTCAACTGTAAAATGTACAGCTTTATTGAATTTACCATCTTCATGTTGAACTGCCTTATGAGTAAAGGCATTAGATAAACCTATATCAAATCTATGTGCAGAATGAAAAGCCTCAAGTGTACTTTTATCTAAATGAAATTGGATCTGGTCTTGTTCTAATACATACTCAACTACAAAAGTAAGTTGTTTAGCTAAAGCGGATGTTATAAATGGTGAATGTTGACCATTAGCTAATTTTGCTTTACCATCTAAACCGGCTACTACAAATACAAACCTATGTAAAGCATGAACTGTTCTTACGGATGGGAATAAATATACAAAATGAGGTTTAGAAAACAATATTAGTTCATCTTCATGAATTTTTTATAACTGGTTTTGTTTTTGAATAAATGGATGAAAATGAAAATCATGTTATGCATGAATGAAATATACTTCATTTTATTATAGTTTAAAATCATGAAAGTTACCAAGTTATACTTATAATTGGGTAAAAAATGCAAATCCTGGTTATGCTCAACAAGAAGAAAAGTTAAAATATTCAACAAATTATTGATACTTTTTGAAGTGTGATGCATGATATACTATGTATGATAACTGAAAATGTATAAAAACATCTGTACTAACAACCAATCTTAAGAAAATGTCAGACCCTTATTGTGAAAAAGATACTAATATGTATAACAAGGCAAAATCTGTATGTTCATGACAATGATTAAAATTTTATGCCTGTGAAGTTGATTTATTGAATTCAAATGCATATAGAGTTGTTTGATCAAATGCTTCCGGTGTGTATGCAGCTAAATGTAAAAATACTAACTGTGGTTTATGGCTTAAGGCGAATTATGTTTATTTTTCAAGCAAAATTATGACCACTGTTAAGAATGAGTATTGAACTGTTTTTGTTGATCCACAAAAATCGGCATGATCAGGTACTTCATATAATTTTACTTGAGTATGAAGTTGAACATTACCACTTAAAGTCTATTGTGAAAAATAAAAGACTAAGTATTACTTAGTCTTTTTATTTTATTGCTTAAATTCCTCTTCACTATATATTAAATCAAAACTTCTAAGTAAATCCGCTCAAGAATCAGGGATTACTACAAATGCATCTTTGATTAATGCTTCTTTGTTATTGATTAGAGTATCAAGCAATAGTTTATTATATTCACTTAGATATGAATATTCACTTAAGAAATGATTTATATAGATAACATAGGTTCTAGAATAATAAAACTCTTCTTTTAATTCTAAATATCTATCTATATTATTTAAGCTTTCTTTTGAATCATTAGCTCTGAAATCAGATTCTATTTTTTGCTTAAGAGTTTCAATACTAGCTTCTGAATTAGCTATATTGTTCATAAATACAGTTTTTTGCTCATTTAATCTTTTTATATTTTCACCTCAAGTAACATATCTAAATTCTAATTGTTCAATAAATGCATTTAAAAATCTTGGTTTATCATAACTAGAATCAAGTAATTGTTTAACATTAGTTTTTAATACATTTCTGTATTCTTCTACTGCAATCATATTAGTTCAAATAAGTTCTTGATTTGCAAGTTCTGGATTCCCTACTATCTCACTTATAGAAAATATATCTCTATATATAGTTGCTGGAGTTTCTTGCCTTTGTTTATATCTGATTCAGATATTAGTTGTGATAGCAACTCATGTTTTTCAAAGACTTACATTAGAAACGTCCTTAAAATTAGAATTATCTTGATTATGTATTACTACATTTTCTGAAACTTTGTTTGCATTTATTAGATTATCTCATATATTAAAAGCAAGCACAATAAAAGCACTAAGTACTAGTACTTTGAGCAAAAAATTGTTAAATTGTTTTGACATACACTATATTATTATTTGTAATATATTATTATTTTATCATAAAAATCGAAATGAGGAAAATATTTTGCATACTTTTTTTACTTTTTTTCTGTTATACTGGGGCTTTTGCCGCAGAAGACTTAAAAATTATCACTAGAGAAGAGTGGTGAGCGGATGAAAATTATAGATTTAGAGACTCTTATGAGTGGAAACTTATTTTTAAACAGAAAGAAATTGATGCTTTAAAAAGGCAAAATATTGTTTATGATGAATCACAATTATTGGAATTCAAAGAAAGACAAGCAAAACTTAGTAAAATGGATAAAATATTGCTTGAAGAGTATTGAAAATATGTAGAAATAGAAAGTACAGAATATGATGAAAGTGGTAGAAAATATGCCTGGCCAATTCAAAAATCAAAAGAAATTAATTGAATAGTAATTCATCATACAGTATCAGAATATACAAACTCAATGGAGTGAATAAAACAAATATATAAATTTCATGCTTTATCTAGAGAGTGGTGAGATATTTGATATAATTATTTGATATGAAATGATGGTGAAATATATGAATGAAGAGCTGGGTGAGACAAGGTTGTAGCTGCTCATGATAAATGGAATAATAGATCGACTATAGGTATAGCAGTAATTTGAAATTATCATTCAAAAGAAATAAATATTAATCAATATAATGCGTTAAAAGCACTAACAAAACAATTAATAGAAAAACATGATATTAACTTAAATGAAAAAACATATTTTCATAAAGAATGTCTAGATGCTAGTTGTTCTAAACCATTAGAAACTGAATTAAGAACTCCAATAATATGACATAGAGATGCTTGACATACTTCTTGTCCATGAGATAAATTAGCTAAGCAAATCGAAACAATGACAGAGGAACTATTAAGAGATCCTATTTCAGTTGCTTATGTTTATAAACAAAAAATATATGATAGTTTATCTAAATTTTCAGATGATAAACTAATATGAATTATGGCTAAAATAGAAGAAGAATTAGAAAAAAATAAGTCTTCTAATAAATTAAAATTAAAGTGATTTATAATAGACTATTTTAAATATAAAAACGAATTAACATATAATTCAATTACAAGTACTAATGATGATAATACTATCAAAATAAAGCTATCATATCCAGATAGTGATAAGATAAAAATAAAATCATGAACAGCAGAGTTTGATATAAAAAGAGTTTGAACTGATATATCAGTAAAATGAATAAAATTTAATATACTAAAAATTCCAAAAAAGAGGGAAGATGATATTTTGGAAATAACATCTTGGGATAGACTCCCTACATGGGATACAGAAGGAAAATATAATGATAATAAATTTAGGGGAGATATATATTTATACGTAAAAGATGAAAAAATAGTTGTAGTTAATAGCCTAGAAATAGAAGATTATCTGAAATGATTATGAGAAATAAGTGATTTTGAAGATCCAGAAAAAGTAAAAACTATAATAACAGCAGCTAGAAGTTATGCTACTTGGTATACAACAAAAGCTAGGAAATTTCCTGGTGAGTTTTATGATTGATCAGATGATCCTAATGTATTCCAAAAATATTTGTGATATAGTTTAGAATTACGTAGTCCAAATGTAAATAGGATAGTTGATGATACTAAATGACAATTAATAACATATAATTGAAAACTTATTAAACCTTGGTATTTCAGCAATAGTGATGGAAATACAATGAGTTTTTATGAGTATTGTTTAGTAAGACAATCTGAAGAAATCTGTAGTAGTGAAGCGGAGAAATATCCATATTTACAGAAAGTTGTCGATAAATGAAGTGAATGACAAAAAAAATCATGACATTGAGTATGAATCTCTTGAGCATGAGTATCTTATTATGCAGAAAAATGATGGACTTATGATATGATCATAAAGTATTTTTTAAAGTGAGTTAATATTTCATAAAATTAACTATTTTGTTCAAATCCTTGTTCAATTAATACCTTATTATCGCATATTTTTTTGTATTTAGAATCTATAAGAAAGGAAATTACTCTTTTCAGGTTTTTAATCATGTCTTTTATATAAAAACTATTGACAAACAACAATAAATATATATAATATTAAAAATTTAATCAACAAATCTAAACTATGAATTACAAAAATTGAGTAATTGATCCAAATATTCCACCTCTTATTATTGCACTAACAAATATTGCAGATCAATTTGAAGAAACTAACTTAGTAGATATTGCTAGAGATTATGATGAATCAGTTAGTAAATTAGTCCCTGAAACTTTAAATGAAATTAAAGAATTAAATGATTTTGAAGAACTAAATACTTATAGTACAGCAATATATAATTATCTTCCAGAATCAAATACTAAAAGTCTGTTATTACAGCAAATAAATGTATCTATGCTTATGCTTGCTAGATGAAATAAAAAATCAAATGAAATAGAGGAATTATCGCTTATCAATAAAAAACTTAATCGTATAATGAAACACAACTCCATTACTGAGTATTAATAAATAATATAAAAATATGAATAATAATCCTAACCCTAATGATAGTACTCTAGATTTTTTAGAACTTCAGGACTTACATCCGTATATAGAAGCCTTAAAAGATATATGAAATAAAACATGAATAGATGGTTTTGATAGTTTATCTGGAACTTATTTGGCAGATTTATTGAGATTAATTATTGACATTGATAGGCCTGTAGATCTTATTGATTTATGTAATCAAGTCTATACTTATATACCAAATTCAAATACAAAAAGCTTATTATTACAAAAAATAAGCATAAGACTGTATACTATACAAAGTGAGGAAAATACAAAAATTGCTAAAGTAAACGAATCACTTAAAGTAGAATTAGAAAATACTAAAAATCAATTATTAAATCAAATAGATTAATTATTCAAAAACTAAGTAGAAATTGCTTAGTTTTTTTGTGTTTTTAAAATAAATTATTATAATATCAGAATGTTTTAAAAATATAAATATCTAGAATGACAAAAGAACTTTTTAATATACAATCAAAATATTCCCCAAGTCCAGATCAAGCAAATGCAATTGATAAAATTACAAAAAATATAGTAGATTGAGATAAATTTCAAACACTTTGGTGAGTTACTTGAAGTGGTAAGACTTTTACTATGGCTAATGTCATAAAAGAAATTAATAAACCTACTTTGATTATAGCTCATAATAAAACGCTAGCTGCTCAATTAGCTCAAGAATTTAAGGAATTTTTCCCAGATAATGCTGTACATTATTTTGTATCATATTATGATTATTATCAACCAGAAGCTTATGTAGCTAAAACAGATACTTATATAGAAAAAGAGGCAACAATAAATGAAGAAATAGACAGATTAAGACATGCAGCTACGCAAGATTTACTTACTAGAAAGGATGTGGTTATCGTAGCTAGTGTATCTTGTATCTACGGTATTTGAGATATTGATCTATATACGGAACAAGTTTTTGACATAGTAGTATGAAAAGAATACAAAATAGAAGATTTGCTTAAAAGATTAGTAGCTATTCAATACAGAAGAGCTGCAAGTGATTTCAAGCCTGGTAATTTCATGGTAATGTGAGATGTGCTTGAAATATTTCCTAGTAGTTCAGAAACTGTGATAACTGTAGAATTTTGGTGAGATGAAGTAAGTCAAATAAGTTCTAGGAATTTTCTTACATGAGAAGTCTATGAATATATGCAGTCAGCTACTATCTTTCCTGCTAAACATACAGTAACAACAAAAGATAGAATATTAGAAATACTACCAGCAATCAAATCAGAATTAGAAGCAAGATTAAAATATTTCAAAGAAGATTTGTGAGATGTTTTGAAATATGAAAGATTAAAAACAAAAGTAGAATATGATCTTGAAATGATGCAAGAAGTAGGTTATGTAAATGGTATAGAAAATTATTCTAGATATTTAGACGGTAGAAAAGAGTGAAAATCACCAGCTACACTTATGGATTATTTTGGTGAAGATTTTTTATGCTTAGTAGATGAATCACATATGACTTTTTCTCAAATTTGAGGAATGTATGCCTGAGATAGAGCTAGAAAAACAAATCTTGTAGAAAATGGTTTTAGATTACCCAGTGCTATGGATAATAGACCTTTAAAATTTGATGAATTTGAAGCAAAACTTAAAAATATAGTAGCTGTTTCAGCAACACCTGGTAAATATGAAATAGGGCAATCATGTAAAGATCCTGATAAATTTTTTGATTTTGATCCAGTAAAAGATTGAGACTGGAAAGATGATAAGGAAAATAGAGTAATTCCGCAAATGATGAGACCAACTTGATTACTAGACCCAGAAATTATACTTAGACCTATGGATTTTATGGTTGATGATATAATGAAGAATATATCATATGTAGTAGAAAAAAATGAAAGAATATTAATAACAACAATTACAAAAAGATCTAGTGAAGAACTAACTGATTATTTACTAGAAAATGGAGTAAAAGTAAAATACCTACATTCAGAAGTAGAAACGCTTGAAAGACTTGAAACTTTAAAAGAACTTAGAGAATGAAAAATCGATGTAATAGTTTGAGTAAATTTACTTAGAGAAGGTTTAGATTTACCAGAGGTAAGTAAAATATGTATTTTGGATGCTGATAAACAATGATTTTTGAGATCTACTTCCGCTTTAATTCAGATTATATGAAGAGCAGCTAGAAATGTATCATGAACAGTTTATATGTATTCAGAACAATTGAAAAAGACTGATATTTCAAAACTTAAAAAGGAATCAGATGGATTATATAGATTAGATAATGCAAAATTATGTAATGAGGACTGATTAACAGTATCTGAAGCAATGAGAAAAGCAATGCATTTAACATATTATAGAAGAAATTTACAAGATAAATATAATAAAGATAATTGAATAAGTCCAAAAACTGTCTATAGTGAAATAAAAGATATGTGATTGAAATCAAACAAAACAAAAAGAGACTATTCTATCCTAGATAAAAAATCTCTTGAGAAAGAATTAGCAAAATTAGAACTTGAAATGGATATAGCTTCAGCTAATATGGAATATGAAAAAGCCGCAGAACTTAGGGATGCTATAATAGATTTGAAAAAAGGAAAAAATAAAAAGTGGGATACATAAGTATCCCACGATTGAACTGGAGCTATCAGTTCCTTCTTATGTTGATAAAGCTGGAGGCCCCCGAATCTTTGGGAAGAATTTCCCAATGAAACAGTTTTTTTTAATCACCGTCTCAAACCGCGTTTGAAATAAGGGCTTTAGCTCTACCAATAATAGAAGGGATAGTATGAAATAAATCATTGCCATTGTTCTTACCTCCTTTGGTAGATAGATTATAGCTGAAAAATACAAATGTCAATATATTATTAATTAAAAATAAATCTAACAATGGATACTATAGAAAAAGAATCAATTAAAATTGATCCAATATTGAAAAAAGTTTCTAAAATACTTGATTTAGATGAGGCTCAATTACTTATTTCACAAGAAAAGAATTGATTCAAAAATACTTTTGATAATATTTTAGTACAATATTGAACAAATCCTGAAATTACTTCTTTAGCATTAAAAGTAGCAGCAGATGATATAAGAAAAAGCTCTGCAAATTTCTATGATATAGATGAAAAACTTAGAAAGAATGAAGAATTATGAAAAGTATTTATAGAATCATCAGTTAGAGAATGAAAAACATTTATGGAGATAGATGATATTTTAAAAGTATATTTTTCAGATAATAAATATAAATGACTAATAAAATATTATAAAAAGTATATAAAAACTGTATCAAATTTCTATAATGATGATCTAACAAAATCATTATTATGAACTGAAAAATGAGATACTGAATTATATAAGTTTTTAGTTGCAAATAAAATAATTACTTGAAAATGAAAAGCTATAATTTTGGATGATAATTTCTTGCAAAAATCATTAGTAGCATTAAATGAAAACATTACTACAGAGAACGTAAAAGGGAAGGAAAAATTAGAAAAACAACTACTATGAAATATTATTTGATTTGATTTAAAATCCTTAGATACTAACTGATTATTTGTCTTAGACACTATTTATAAATTAGTTAAATTAGTTCAAGATAAGCAAAAAATAAAGGAAAAAGAAGTCGAAGAATGAGAATATATAGTAGAGGATAAAGATACTAGTAAATCTACTTGAATAGATATTAATACAGAGGATAAAAGTGATTATCTAGATTCAAAATTGGATTTTTGCACTCCTAATTGTAGTTATTCATATTACTCATGATACTACGAAATAGAAACAGTTTGAGCAGAGAATGTAAAATTATCAGAAACAGAAATCGATAATATGACAAGTGTAGCAATCAGGAATTATATCAAGTTTTATAATACTATTTATGATTTATGACTAATATTTTTATGGAATAAGTACAAATCTGATTTTATTACTCTTTCAAATAACAAGTTTTGATTTGACTATAGTTCATGAGAATGAATAACAGATTGAAAGATGCTATCTGTATTAAATATGATATGAAGAAATATATGAACTCCAGAGCATAAAATAATCTGAGAAGATTGAAAAGAAACAAGTGAATTAAGATGTTTTAAAACACTATGAGATGCAAAAGAGTCATTTAGAAACATAAAAGATACTGGTAAAATAAACTGAGAAAAATACTCAGATAATGATAGTTTTTCATATTGAGCAGTGGAAAATAAGCTTATAGAAGTATTATGTATTGATCAAAAAGGAAATTGATTAAACATTAATAGTTGGAAATAAAAAAGTTGAAATTATTAATAATTTCAACTTTTTTTAAGTGTATCTAAAACAACCATCATAAAACAAAAGTATTTATACTGACGAGTAATCTGTCATTCAGACATATGAGGATTTAATTCTCAAAATTTTCAGTGTTTTAAATCAATCCTATCTCTTACAAAATGATCATCACTTCAAAAAGTAAGTATCATATTATGTTTTTTAGATGTTTCTAATATTGTTTGAACCCATTCTTTGGATGCTAGAGAATTTATTTCTATTCAGTTAAATACTCATTTATATTCTTCTATGAATTTTTTAAATAAATCAAAGTCTTCTTGAAATGTGAAATTTGGATGAGCTAAACTTAAAAAATATCATGACTCTTTTGAAATATTTCATATTTCAGTAACAGTAGGTTCATACTTATCCACAGCTCACCATCATAAATGACTAAACTCTCAATTTGGGATAAGACATTTTCAAATAAATTCAGGGCTTCATATCTCCTGACCTGTTATTTCTGACAATAATTTTCTATTTTCATAAAGTAAAAAGAAAAATTCATCTATATGAGCATTATTCAGATTATCAACCCTAAATCATTTACTTGTAAAATAAGCTATAAAATCATCATAATTTAGATTGAATCAATTTGAGTTTAATACTCTTATTTGAGTTTTAATCTTTTCTATTCTACCATTTCTAGACTTATCAAGAATATCTATAATTTGACCAGAAAATTGATTAGCGTAACAAGTTAGATGTAAACTTTTTTTTAATATTTTATCATCATGACTAGATATCTCTACTCATTCAATACTTTTTATACCTTTTTTTGTCGCTAAGTTTACTAATTCAGTATTTATTATATCATGTTCTGTAGCTACTATAAATTCTAATCATTTACCTTTAGCTTCATCTATAACTTGCTCATTTGTAAACTTTCAATCAGATAAAGTTGTATGGAAATGCATGTCTATTTTGTTCATATTTTTATTTATTTATAATATCATAGATATATATCAATCATAAGATTGCAGGTATTTCTGCTAAAGATATTCATAAAATAGTAAGAGAGAATATCTTAGCAAATCTATTTTTTGATTTCAATATATTAATTCATCAAAAATATAACACTATATTCATTAATAAAATAGATAAGTATATTGAAAATAAAAATATACTTATATCTTTATTATTAACAACTAAATCCTCTATTTTTAAATAAATAATAGAAGAATAAATTATATTCGTGATAATTAATATTATCATAATATATAAATATGAAATTAACTTAAAAATTTCGGATTTAGAATATTTATCTTCTTGATTAAAGCTACTTTGCTCTTTGTATTTACTTATAAATACCCTTATATTTATAAAAAGCAAAACCATTACCAAGACTATAGGATATACAATAAAATTATATAGTAATTCATTTCACATAATATAGTTTATATTAATAATTATTAGAGTAATAATATAGTTATCTTTTATATTTTGTCAATTATTAGCTAATTTATGCTATTAACTAATAAAAATAAATACTTTACATTAAATAATTTTAATATATACTTACACTACTGGGGCTAATCTTGGTTTCTACCTAGAGAATCGCTCGGGTTATATGCTATCAGGGAGATGTTTAGGGCTTCCTTAATCAATCTAAACAATAATAAGTCAAAATACTTATAACAGAGCAAAAGCTAGCCTAGCTAACTTTGCAGCTGGATTTAAAACTCCAGCATTCGCTACTGCCTAAATTGGTGATAGTGATGTAGTCTTCGCATGTCGATGAGTGCCGATTGGCCTACTACACAGTTTATTGAAATCCCCACTCTTGGAGAGATATAAACTTATTAAATAAGAGTTTTTTATAAAACGGGTTTGATTTAGTCTTGTTTTTTAAAAATATTAATAGATTAAATTATTAAGTGAGCTTTTTGTTTATTTTATATTCACTTAATTATTAAAATAAAATATGATAGTAGAAATGTTTCTCTAGCCTTTAGGGACGTCGGTTCAAATCCGTCTAGCTCCACCAATATATGGATGTAAATTCATATAATATTAAACTGATTACTAAAGTTAAAAAGACTTAGAGATTATTTCTCTGAGTCTTTTTTGTATTTTATTATTTTAATTTATAATTATGAGTAGATTAGATATTGATCTTTCTAAATATAAGGAAATGTTTAAAAAAGATTATCCTGATTTTCCTGTTTGAGATTGAGATGAATTAATTGAAGAGCTATATTTATTTCTAGAAAGGTGGTATTTTTTAGAGATTGAATGAAAAAAATAATATTTCTAATAATAAAACTATGTTAGATTATAAAAAATATAAGAAAAGATTTGATGAAATATATCCAAATTTAAGTGATACTGAGAGAGAAGAAATTTTTCACTTAAGAACTAATTTTTGGCAGATGATTGTGGATAATTATGACGGGTTCAATCATAAATGAGAGAAAAAGGATTAATTTTAATATTAAGGTAAAAAATAAGCTTATAAAAGAACGAAAAAAAAAACTTAGAGTTCATTCTCTGAGTCTTTTTATTATTATTTAATTCTTATTCAATTATTTTCAATACTCCATAATTGATCATCAACATTTTTAATTTTCTTTTCTAATTGATAAATTCAACTATCAATACTAGATGAGTAGTTTTCAATATTATCTAATGTTGAATTTATGTCATATAGTGATCAGCTTATATCATTAGAACTATTATTTATCATTCTATATTTAATAGAGCTAACATCATCCGCAATTGTCCATATTCAAATTGCAATAATAATTAATAATAATAAAACTATGGATTTATAAAAATCTATTTTTGAAAGTAGCGTTTTCATTTGTTGAAATATTAATGAGTATATTATTATAATAATTCTTCAAAATTATCTTGAAATATATATTTTCTATGATAATCTAAATATTTTTCTCTATTTTCAGGAAATATTCTCATAATATTTTTAGAATTTGGATTTATATTTAGTTTTGCCCAAGTGTATTGAGCTATAAGAGTTCAACATATTAATTCTCACTTATCAGTAAAAGTTATATATCATTGATCAAAAAGTTTATCGTATGTTGGTGAAAGAGTTAATCAATTTAGATAATCAATAGCTTCATTAATATTATTATCGTCTATACAAGTCTTATAAGGTTTAATATGACTTGCTATAAGTAATCTTTCATCTGTTATTTTACTAAATGGACATTGAGGCATATAATTAATTACATCTTTCCTATACTTTTCAGCACCTATTCTATTAATACGTTTGTTTCATAAATTTATTGAAGTTTCTTCTATTTCTTTATTAGATTTCAATGATTTTGGGTGAACAAAAGATTTAAATTGATAATCCAAAAATATTCTAAAGTAAAATAATGGTTCTGAATTTTCATTATCTATTGGGACTAATTTAAGAATAGATAAATAACTAATACCGGGTAATATTAATTCTCTCCATAGTTTCCAAATATCATCATCAGAACGTATATAACCTCTGTTTTGTTTTTGTGAAAGATTGTCTGATGCATCATATATACTAAAAAATTTTTGATTTTCAATAATACTATTTACTTTATCTAATCTTTCATCATAGAATTCATTAATATTTTTGTGATAATGTTGTTCTTTGGTAAAATACTCTGTTTTTGCATCATTTAGATATTTTTTTAAATTAGATGTGCTAAAAAAACATCTATTTTCACTTATTAAAGCACCATTTTCCTTTGCAGATTTAAATGTTTTCTTCTTTTTATTATTAGTATTAAAATATTCCTTATCATAATGTTCTAATCACCAATTGGAATAATTGAAAAAATCTGACCTACTTTCTCATATATCTCAATTATATGTTCCTATATGTTTTTTTGATTCACCATGTCAATTATATTCTGATAGCTTATTTTTTATATGAATAAAGCTGTCTTCAGCCCTAAAGTTTTGAATTGAATCAATAATATAATATTCGTTTCAATCTATATGTATTTTTTGATAATCGTTCATATTTATTCTGAGTAAAGGGTAATATCCATTTGTTTTAACAATGAAATTAGAACATCTACAACAATACTATTTCATGCCTGTCTATAAAGTTGAGTATCACTTACTACTTGTTTAAATTCATCTCAAAATCACATTAATCTCAAACATTCTCTAGGAGTTAATTTTCTTATTTTTCATTCATTATGAGTAACATAATTATCTACTCATGCTCTATGCATTTTGTGCATACTTTGTAGAAGAGGACGAGCTATTTCTAAATCTGTAGCATTACTATTTGTTCTAAAATTTTTAGTTCAATATGCTAATACATATTTTTTAACTTTATCTGAAAGGTAGTATTTTTCTTCTACTTCATTTACATTAAAAATAAAATGATCAAAATCATCATCATTAGATTTTTCAAAAATAAAATCTCAATGCCGATTAAATTGTTGATTTGCTTTTTGACATAATGCTATGTCTCAATTTATTTGTGTATATCTTTTTTTATTATTCTTTGTGCTTGTAACGAATTTCACACCTTTTTCTTTTAAATAATATTTAGAATCAATATAATCTTCAAGAAAATCTTGCATAGAGTGTTCAAGTTTTACTGGTGTTGGAAATTTAAAATCTACTGAATGATCCTTAAATCCAATAACAAATATTCTTTCTCTATGTTGAGGCATTCAATAATCTTTTGAATTTAATACTTTATAAAAATATTTATATCATAATTCATCAAAGGTAGCTTTAATTGTTTCAAATGTATTTCACTTATCATGATTAATTAATCATTTTACATTTTCGTATATAAAAACTTTAGGCTGGCTTTCCTTTACAACTCTTGCAAATTCATAAAAAAGTGTTCATCTAGTATCATTAAATCATCTTCTTTTTCATACCATGGAAAATGATTGACAAGGACTACCTCATACAAGTAAATCAATTTTTCATTTATATTTTTCTCATTTTATATCATAAACGTCATTATACCATTGATTATCAGTAATATTATAATTTGAAAAGTAACTTTCTTTTGCAAATTTATCAATATCACTTGCAAAAATAATTTCAGTATCAATTTTAAGTCTTTTTAATGCTTGTTCTACTGCTCAAATTCATGAAAACATAGTAGCTAAACGTATTTTTCATTTAGGATTTTTAAACTTCTTTTCACGCCAATCATTAAATAATTTAACCTCCGCATAACTATATATTTCAAGATGTAATAAAATTTTGGTCTTATTTTCTTGTATATTTGATAATACCAATTCATTCATTTTTTATTATGTTTTACTTAGTTAATATTTTATTTTAAATATATATTAAAAATGTATTTTTGCAAGTTATTAACTTTTAAATATACTTATTTACAATTTAATATATATGTGTTTAATTTAATAATATGAGATTATGTATAAATTAACAAAGTTAGATAAATTTAATATAAAAAATTTACTTTCTTTCAGATCAAATTGACTAGACATAGAAGAACTTAATAAGGCAATTATATTTGTTCTAGCAATGGAAAATAATGAACTAGCGGGTTATATTAATAATATACTTCATTCATGGGAAAATGATTGGGGTCATAGTAAAACAAGTATTGAGAAGGACTTATTTGATTACTGTAAAGAATTGGTAATAAAATTAATTGAGGAGCCTGAAAATGATCTGGAAAATAAAATAATTAAGAGTATAAATTTAGATAAAATATTAAATTTAATATATTACTATTCGTATAAACAATTTTCTTATAACTGAGTAACTCTTATTGATATAAAGGACTGATATAGTATAAAATCATTGGATTCTTATTTGTTTTTTAAAAATTCTTTTTTGGATTTATATGATATTAATATGCTTCATATATCTTTAAATGATTATATTGCTGATAATAAGGCATTAAAAAAAATTATAAATAAGCATAAAATATGATATTTCAATATAGGAAATTGAGCTTTATCTATGCATAATTCTAAATATGATACTAGAGAATTATTTGATGATAAAGATTTTTATAAATTTTATGAAAATGAAGGAGATATATTAAAATTGGATTTATATGTTCATGCATGATGATATTTTATACATTATTTATTTGATATTTTAAAGTCTGAATTATGAAATTGAAAAGAAAGTAAGGATATTATTTGAAAAGAAGTTTTTGAGGAAATAGACAAAACTTTATTAACTAAAAAAAGTTTTTCAGGTGAAATTGAACTTATATATAAATTTGATGATATTATAAATACAGATAAGAAGTTTATTTATTTTTTATTAAATAATTTACAGGATTCAAATAATTTAAAATTAAAGAATGTAATGATAATAGATTGAAAAATTAAATTTATTATCTCAGATTTAGTAGATATTGATAGAAAATTATTTACTAATATTCAAGAAGAACAAAAAGAGGAAATTAGAGATAAAAAAATATACTCCACATATATAAATGATGTTTTAAAAATTTGAGATATAGTTATTGATTGAAAATCAACAAGTAAACCATGAGAATTAATTAGATTATTTTACAAATTGAAGAAAAAATGATCATATAGTGTAAGTTATCAAGATATGATAATGTATATTATAAGTAATTCTAATGATTTTAAAAAGATAGATACTACTAATTTTTCGGAATGACAAATACGTGAAATATTAAGAAAGAAAAATAAACAAATATTAGATATTAATGAATTAAAACCTATTTTAACAGGTGAATTCTTTATTTCTGAAGAATCTTATCTAGAAATACAAAAATAGGTATTTCGGAATGAATATTACGAATATTATTGGCTATAATACTTGATTACTAAGGTATTTTTACATATTATATGAAGCACACTTTAATTAGAGTGCTTTTTATTTTTGTTTGATTAGGCCTAAACAAATCTAATTATTTCCACTATGTGAGATAATATACAGTTAATTGTTTCTATTGAGTTTGAAGAGTCTGATGATTTCTCTGAAAGAGTATCAAGTTCCTTAGATTGTATTCTAAAAGATTTACATTCTAAATGATTGTTGGATGACCATTAAACCTGAAGAAGAAATATATCTACAAAATACAGATAGTAGATATGAAGTAGAAAGAAAAATGCTTTCTATATTAAGTAATGAAGATTTAAAAACTATGATTAGTGATAAATCTAAAGAAGAAAAATTTCATAAAGGTAACTTAGTTCAATATATGACAAAGTTAATAAATTCTGAAGTTTACTATTCTTTTGATGAACTACAAAAAATATTTTTTGAATTTATAATATATATTAAAGCTTGATGAACAAAGCTTGAAGATACTAGAAGATTAATTAAAGATTTAGAATACCTTTATGATCTTAAATATACAAATAAGAAGGTTTTTAATAAAGACAATCTTTCTAAGGAAGTTATTGATAAAGTTAAGAATCTTGATATTGAACATGTTATAGTAAAATTTACTAATTCCTTTATTAGAGGTAATAAGTCATTAAAATGTCCGTTACATGATGATAATAGAGCTAGTTTTCAAATCTATAATAAAACTAATTCATTTTACTGTTACTGATGTAAAGTTTGATGAACCCCAATAGAGTTTACAGCTAAGCTTTTTAATTTAACTAATAAAGAAGCTATAAATAAGCTAAAAACTAATTTTTTATTTATTTAACCATATATTTATTATGGAAAATTTACTAACTGAAATCAAAGATGAATCTTTAAAATCATTAGATGAATTCTTTGAAAACAATAGTCCTGAAAAAGAAGAAAATAAAAAAACAGATTCTTCTAGTAAAGTTTTAATAACTGCAACTACTGAGAATAAAATAATTGATACTCTATTTGATTGAAATAAAACTAGATTTATAGAGTTTAACAGAACTACAAATAATGTATCTTTGAAAAGTAACATAAAGTTGAAAAATACTTTATACTATCCTGTAAAATCGGATTCTACTTATATTAGCAACTCTGTAATATTATTTCCTTGTAGTCTTGAAGAATATGGCTCAGAAATTCAATTAATTGATGATATTAGGACTTTTATTAATAAATATGTAGATATACAGGAAGAACTAGAAATCATTTGTGTATACTATGTTATTATGACATATTTCTTTCCTAAATTCTCTGAAGTTCCATATCTTAGAGTAATCTGAGATTATTGAACTTGAAAAAGTAGATTTTTAAAGACTATTTGAAGTCTTTGTCATTATCCAATAATGGTAAATGGATGAATTAGTACACCTGCTTTATTCAGAATACTTGAAAAAGTAAAATGAACTTTAGTTTTTGATGAAGCTGATTTAAAATCTTCAGATACAACTAATGAGATAGTTAAGATTCTTAATAATGGCTTTCAAAAATGATTACCTATTTTGAGAGCTGACTGAGAAAAATTTGAACCAGTATCATATGATGTTTACTGACCTAAAATTATTTGAAGTAGAGAGGATTTTAAGGATAAGGCTTTAGAAAGTAGATGTATAAGTTTTGTTATGAAGAGAACTAATAGAACTGATATAAAAAGGAACTTAAACGATGATTTTGAAAAAGAAGCCATGAGTCTTAGAAATAAGTTGCTTAAGTATAAATATGATAACTATAATAAAGTTACCATAAAGGAGGAGATTATAGAATGATTAGAACCTAGACTTAATCAAATTATAAATCCTATTCTTAGCCTTATTTCTGATGAAGATAATAGAACTATTGTTATTATGAATAGCTTGCAATTTCAAGAAGAATTAAAAAAAGATAGATTTTTATCTATCGAATGACAGATATTTAACATTATTTATCAGTTATCTCAAAATACTACTAATACATCAATTTCTTATTGAGACATATTGGATGAATTAAATTTTGATTACAAAATACATCCTAGAAGACTCTGATGAATATTAAAAAATCATAGAATTACTCCTTATAGAGCTAAACAATGATTTAGGATTGATTTAAATATCAACAAAGATGTTTTAGAAAAACATTATAAAGAATTTTATATTATTAATTACTAAATTTATGAGTAAAAAACTTTATGTAATGGACTCATGTTGATGTTTAAGTGAGAAAAAGCCTAAAGAGATAATATGATTAAGGAAAACTTATGTTTGTTCCAAATGTGGATTTCAATCACTTGGCTATGATGAGTGGTAGTTTTAATTATACACTTTATTCACTTTGTTCACAACAGGGGTTTGAAAGGGGATTAGAGGGGATAAGAATTGGCAGAGAAGTTTACTTCTGCCTTTCTTTTCCTAATTCCCTTTCGTTTTGTGTGAATGAAGTGAACTTGGTGTATAAGTAATATTGACATACTATTTTAACTTTTATTTAACATAAAAGAAGCTAATATGATTGATTATACAAAGATATTACTTATTATATATGCAAGATTTTAATACTTAAATTAATCTGAATGAAAATTAATGAAACAATTTTTGATACACTATCAGTTATATGAATTGAAAAATTACATTCGCAAATGATATCTTGGATTATTGAAACTTTATATAAAAATTGAGAATATGATGAAATTAGCTTTATATTAAGAGAACTATTCAAATTTAAATGAGAATTAAAGTATTCTAATTTTTTGGTAGGTACTGAAATAAAGAACATAGATGTATATATTGAAGTTGATTCAAGAATTTTTATTATAGAAAATAAGATTAAATCATCTGAACATTCTAATCAAACTTCAAAATATATAGAAAAATTAAAAATAGAGAAAGAAAGTATTAGTATATTTCCTTGTTTCTTAACTCTAATATGAGAGAAAGCAATAAATAATAATTGGAAAAATGTATCTTATTTAGATCTAGAAAATATATTTAACAGTATTAATAAAAAATCTTTTGATAATAGCAGAATAGTATTTGAATATTATTTAAAAACATTAAAAAATATAAATAACACGTTTAGTGACTTTATTAGTAATCATACTAAATATTTACATGTTTTTAATGATTGAGGTAAAACTAAATATTCAAAGTTAAATGAAATTTATAATAAAACTGTTAATAATTCAATTTATATAAAAAAGTATCAATTGGAGACAATATTTCAGAAAGCTTTCTTACATAAAATTGTAAAGAAATTAAATTTAACCGAAAATAATTCCTATCATATATCTGAAACACATTGAATGTGAATTATTCAAATTTCATTTAATATTCCTATAAAAAGAAATTGAGACAAGGAATATTCTTATTGATTTCAGCTTCAATGAAATACAATAAAATTTAATCTATCAAATGATGATTACAGTAATTCTAGATCAACAGAAATTAATGACAAATTAATAGAAGAATTTTTATTCTTTTTCAATACATCAATTGAATGAAATAAATATAATATAGAATGAGAAGAGTTTGGATTAAATCCAATTAAAACTAAGGCATATATTTCATTATCTAAAAAAATATGAGAAGATCTATATCTTAAAAGTGTTAAGGAAATATCCTCTTTCCTAAATAAGTATTTAGATTTTTTAAATAAACAATGATTAAATAATATTAATAAAAAATAATATGAAAAAAGTTGCATTATATCTTAGAGTATCTACAGAAGAACAAGTTATAAACTGATATGGTTTAGATATTCAAAAAGAATCATTATTAAATTATGCTAAAATTCATTGATTTCAAATAGATGAAAATCATATATTTGTGGATGAGTGAAAAAGCTGAGCTGATAAAAAAGACAGACCAGCTTTAAAGAGACTATTAGAATCTGCAAAAAATAAAGAATTTGAAATAGTTCTTGTTTGGAAAGTAGATAGATTTTTTAGAAAAGTACTATTTTTACTTGAATGAGTTGAAGCTTTAGAATCATTATGAGTTTGATTCACTTCTGTTACTCAACCTTTTGATACTACTCAACCATTTTGAAAAATGATGCTTCAAATGATGTGAGTTATTGCAGAACTAGAAAGGGAATTAATAAAGGAAAGAACTTTTAATTGAATACTTGCTAGTATGAGAGATTGAAAATGGGGAAGATGAAATGCTCCATTTTGATATAGAAGAGGTAAAGAATGATTTTTAGAAATACAAGAAGATGAAGCAGATGTAATTAAAATTATATTTTCAATGCTTAATGTTGATTGATTTAATGTTAATCAAATAAGAGATAAATTAACTTCAATGAATATTGAAACAGCTTGAAGTAGATGATGATTATGAGTAAATAGAAAAAAGAATATAAAAAATAAAAATTTATGGCAATGATCTACTGTTCATAAAATATTAAGAAATGAAGCTTATAAATGAGTTTTAATACAAAATAGGTTTAAAGCTGATAAAATAACTAAAAAAAGAGTAGAAAAACCTGAAAAAGAGTGGATTATATGAAAATCTCCTAAAATTATTTCAGAGAAAGAATATAATAAAGCACAACTTACTTTAAATAAGAATCTTAAGTTTTCTAAAAAGAATACTAAAAAATGAGAAACTTATATGTTAGCTAAGTTAATTGTAAATGATCCTACTTGATATAAATATGTATGATACAAATCTACTAAATGAACTAAAAATTATAAATTATCAGTTAATAAATCAAAAATTTCTAATTTTCATGAAATTTGATCAAGATGAATATCTGCTTTAAAGATAGAAACTCCTATATGGGATAAATTAAAATCTGTATTAAAAAATCCTAATATTCTTGAAAAAGAACTTATTAGAATGAGTGAAAAATGAGAAAACAGGGAAAAGGAGATTAGAAACAAGATATCTATGTTAGATGAAAATTTAAATAAATTATCTGATAACACTAAATGATTACTAAAATTAGTTAGTTGAGTAGATGAGAATAGTATTGTTATGATTCAAAATGAAATCAAGAAAAACAACACAACTGCAGAGGGGATTAGAAGAGAAAAAACTATATTAGATAGAGAACTAAGTTGAACTAATGAAATAAAAGATAAGGTAGATAATTTTATTTCTGTTTCAAAATTAGTTAATGATAATTTAGATAATCTTAGTTATGAAACTAAAGCTGAACTATGTAAATTATTAATTGATAAAGTTGTATTTGATTGAAATAATATTACAATACATTTAATAGTTCCACTTAGTCCAAAAAATAAATCTACTATTAAAGTAGATGTAGTTAAAGATTTCTTTAATGAAAAGAAAGAATTCCTATGAAAAACTATTATGGGTGCTAAAGAAGATATTGTTTCTGGTATTGATATGATTAAAAATTTAAATACATATTACTACCAATATACATCTAAATATATAAAATCTGAACCAGAATATTCTAGTTCGGATTTTATATTTATAAAAAACATCTAATAATCTTTAAAAATATATCTACTTTTTATTTAGTTTACATATTTTAACTAAATGTAAATTAAAGTTTACATTTTAAGATAATATGTAAACTAAAAATAAAAAAACTTTACATATTTATTTAATTTTATGAAAAAAATTAGATTTTCCAATTTTGTTTTTAAGTGAATATATAAATAAAAATAAAGCTAAATATTATAAGTTATTAAATAATACATCTAAAACCTGAAATTATACTGATTTTATATCTTATTTACTTGAAGGTATTATTGAACAATCAAAAAACACAAGTGTAAAAATTTTAAAAATTAAAAAATTAATTGATAAAAAAGAGCTTGATATTGAAAAAGTTAATCAACATTATCATAAGATAACTTCATTATTTTTTTCACATCCTTTTATGACTATTTCCGAATTCACAAATAAACTATGATTTTCAAGACAGGCTGTAACAAAATATGTTAATATACTAGAAGAAAATAATATTATTTCAAGTGTTAAAATTTGAAGAAATAAGCTTATTTTTATTCCAGAATTTGTAGAATTATTGAGTTAATTTTATGATTTTAATTAAAAATTGGAATAAGGAAATTTATATTCCACTTTTACCAAGAAAAATGGAATAAGACTTACTTTATTGGAATTTAGGTAAAGAAAATCATGTAAATTTTACCTGAAAATTATACAGGTAAAAAAATACTTAAATATTTTACCTGAAATATAGTTTTGAATTTTCAACTTTACCTATTCTTTCAGAATTTGGTTCAAATTCTCACCTATAAACTCCATCATGATAAATTTAAGCTAAAACCGCTACATATAGCGGTTTTTAGGTGATTAAAATTTTATTTGGTTGTAATTTAATAGATTTTAATTATTATATCACAAGTTATTTATTTAAAAAAATATATGAAAAATATAAATTTTAAAATGTACTAGTAAATATTAAATAATTAAAAATATGAAACAAAATAGATATAAGAAAATTAAAGATAAATATATTGGAATTTGAATGACAATGGGAATTGTTGCTGGTGTGGTAATGTGAAAATTTTTATGAGATACTTCAATGTGAATAGCTGTATGATTATGATTATGAGTAATTGTTGCGATAGCTAAATTTGAATATGATAAAAAAAATAATAAACTAAAAAAATAGAACTATTAAATATGAACGTTTTTTAAAATTAAATAAATTATTTGTTAAATATATAAAAATATGACTATGATTAACATTATAAACTAATTTTTGTATATATTTTAAAACAATTTATATTATAACTAAACTAATTATGAAAACTTTAAAATGTGATTTATGTGAAGTTACTGCTGATGGTGAAACTTTTGAAGAATGGATGCAAGAATTACATCCTCATTATATGGAAGCACATTCAGATGTTATGAAAAGTCATGAAACTATGAGCGAGGAAGAGAGTAAAAATATGATGAATAAGTGGATGACTGATAATAGAGCAAGATTTGATGCTGCATAAGTAAATAATAATATTAGTAAAATTATTTAAGCTATTGACAATACAGGATATTAATATATAATTTTATTACTAATTATTAATCAATGTATAATGAAAGTTAATGAAATATTTTGACCTTGAGAAGAAGTTGTAATATCTAAAACCTGAGAAATAGTAGTTTGACCTACAAGTATAGTAGCTTGTCCAGAAGTTAAAAGGCTTGTAGAATGAATAATACAATATTTTGAAAATCCACATACTTCAGAATCGGAAGAACCAAAAAACTTAGATAAAAAAGTAACTTTCAACTGATCAATCTATGATATAACTGTAAAATAGAATATACATAGAATTAAATTAAAGCATAAGCAAATGAAAAATATATTTTTAATAAACCAAAGATCAAGACTATTTTCAAAAATGAAAATAGTTGTTTTTGCTGTTTAAATATTTATTTATACATTAAAAAAGAGTTATTTTCATATTGAAATAACTCTTTTTTATTTTTTAATATTTTATTATGGAAACATTTATAAATATTCATAGTGGGAAAGAAAATTTATGAAATACTAAAACCAAGTCTTATAGAAATTTAGCCAGATGGAATTAGTTACGAAAGACTAATTGATTTAGAATTATTTAATGAAATATTTAAAATAAATGTATCGAATTGAGACTGGTATAAAAAAACTCCAATTGAGAAGGAAATTATATTTAATAACTATATTGTATTAAAATCATTATGAAAGATATTTGCCTGATACTCGTTAATTGATACTGAAATATATTCAATTAGTTGAAAACTATTACAATGTATATTTTCTACTAAAAAATGAATTTGATCAATTATATTGGATAAAATAAAGCAAGAATGAAATATTTTTGCTTATTCAAAAAAAGATAAGTTTTTTAAAAAAAATTGATTTAAAAAACTTAATAAAAAATCAGAATCTGGAGCGAGTTTATATTTATTTCAAAAATAGTGATTTATGATTATAGTATATAGAGATTATTAAAAACATAAAACATGGAAAATTTTGATATAAAATTATTTTGGTGATTATTATCTATACCATTCACTATCTTTTTATTCGCCCCATATATAAAAGATATATTAGCTAAGAAAACTGAGCCACACATGTATACATGGCTTATTTGGTCTATAACCATGATTATAGCAACTTTATGATGAATTCAGTGATGATGAAAATTACTTATAATAAGTTTATGAATTCCTACATTATTTGCAATATTCACTTTTCTATTATCCTTAAAATATGGAACGAAAGATATAACTAGATTTGATATTTGAGTATTAATTTTGGCTATTTTAGCTATATTTATCTTTTTAGTGATTAAAAGTGCATTACTCGCAGTTTTGCTAGTTTCATTTATTGATGCCTTATGATATATTCCTACTTATCGCAAAACTTATAATAAACCTTATAGTGAAACATTGATATTCTGGATTTGATGAGTTATACTAAATATTTTGATGTTATTATCCGTACATGATTATAATTTATTAACTACTAGTTATATACTGACTATTTGAGCTGCCAATTTTTGATTAGCTATACTTATAATTTTGAGAAGGAAAGTAGAACAAAATATAATCAGTTAAAAATAACAATATATTTTGTATTACATTTTTAATTTAATAAAAAATGATTATAATAGTTTCTGCAATTTATTTTATTTATAATAATACTATGAAAAAAACAATAATACTAATATCTACACTTTTACTTCTAATATCATGTTCTGATAATATAGAAGATAATAAAGAATTAAATAATCCTAACGAGGATAAGATTACTGAGCAAATATGAGAAATTGAAGTAACTAATAATGAAGAACAAAATGAAACTATTAATAAGGAACAAGTAGAAACGGAAGTAATTGAGGAAATAATAATACAGAATGATACTAAAGAAGATAATAAAACTTCTCTATCATTACAAGAAATTTCTAAACATAATAGTTCATGAGATTGTTATACTGCTATAGATTGAAAAGTATATAATGTTACTAGTTTTTTTGGCATACATCCATGATGAGATGAAAATTTATTAAAAACTTGCTGAATAGATGCAACAGAATTATTTAATAATCAGCATTGAGAAGATGAAAAAGCAAAAATAAAGAAAGAAGAATTTTATATTTGAGAACTTAGTCTATAGTAATATCAATAAATAAATGTTATAAAAAAGAGATTATTTTTAATCTCTTTTTTTATTTAACTATTTTTTTACCTTCTCAGACACATTTGGTAGCACAGTAATCTACTATTAATCAGAAAACTAATCATTCTAATACTATCCAGAATGGTGATAATCATTCCATAAATGTATTCTGCATAAGTCATATAAGGTTATCATACATGAATAATGCTAATACAAAATTCATCCAAGCTCATACAAATGGTCATCTAAGCCAAAATGGCATAGAAAATTTTAAAACTGGATGTTTTTTCATGATACCAAATAGTCATATTATTCATCAAATACTAATGTACCAGAATAAAAGAGCAAATTTAAGCATACTATCCGCTTCTGTGAAGACCATAGGCATAACAAAAAAACCGATTAATCAGAAGAACAGACCAATAGTTTTTCATATAGCAATTCTATTCATTAATTTTGATTTGAATAAATCCATGATAATTTAATTATAAAATAAGTCTTATTATAACAAAATAGCTAATAATTGAAATATTTTATAATTTTTATGATAGACAAATAGTAGATTTAATTCATAAAAAATAAAAACTTTTAGAATTGAAATATTAAAAAACAAGATTTAATCTTGTTTTTTTTCTTTATCCTTATCTATTATTATATCACAAAATGTTAACTCTCATTCATCATCTCTTGGCCCATTTGGACAATGACATTTTCAATTAGAACCTTGAGAGTCACATGTTATATTTATTATTTTTTTCTTATTATGTTCAATTTCAATATAAATATTTATATTTAATCAAGTTTTTGAACAATAAGCAGTTAGTATAGATTCTTCATCGAATGCATACATATCATTATTATCATGAAATCATTCTAGTCATTTAGGTATAGTGATACCAAAATCTTCAGCTGTTGCTATTTTCATTTTTTTTCGATATTATTTTATATTTAAAACTATTATAGATTAAATTAATATTTGTCAATTTTATAATAAATAATTCGTACAAAGGAGCACATAATCCGTAGATTAGTGCTCCCAGTATTTTCTCCTCTTTGTTGTTGCTTTTAATCTATCTCAGCAGCTTTGGCAATTAATGCTTTTTCAACTTCATCATAGCTCTTTTTAGCAGCTTCAACGGTAGCTAAAGGACGTCCCATTACCATTCCACTTGTACCATTTCGAATAGCAATCTCTGGCGTTGCTGTTCTTTCCTGGTCATCATCCTCTTCATGCCAATCAGGGCGAGTTCCAGGTGTAATATAGATGAAATCTCTTGGTAAATGACATCTGCTCTGTAGATATTGAAGTTCATTTATTGAACAAACTATACCATCAAAACGGCAATTTTTAGCCATTATTGCAAAATGTTCAGCTATTTCATTTATAGTTCCAGGAATTAATAATTCTTCATTAATTCTTTTCTGAGACCAGCTAGTAAGTACTGTAACAGCAATTAGTAAAGGTCTAGATAGTTCAGGATGCTCCTTAAGTGCTTCTTCTCTACCAGCTACAGCATATTCCATCATTACTGTTCCACCCATTGCGTGGACATTAATAATTTGAACACCAAGGCAGGTAGCTTCATAAACAGCTGATTTAACCGTTTCAGGTATATCATTGAATTTAAGATCAAGGAAGATATCAAATCCCAATTTCTGTATTCCCTTAACTATTCTTGGTCCAAGTTTTGTAAAAGCCCTTTTCCCAATTTTTATTATACCTACATAATCCATAAATGGTATAACTTCCCTCAGATATTTATCCAAGGCCTCATTTTCATCATCTAGCGGCTTATCATCAAGTGCTTTGATAATGTATTTTCTGGGTTCTACTTCTGTATCATTCATTTCAATGCTCCTATATAGCATAATTATAAAAAAACAACAATTATAATATAGTATAATTGTTGCATATGTCAAAGTATTATTAAATGTATAAATGAGTTTTTATTGGATTTTTTGCATCCTTATATTTTTTATTAAATTCTGTTGTATATTCATAGAAGGTTTTTTCTTCAATTAACTTTAGAAATTGTGTAAATATTGGACTTTCCTTTGATTCAGGTTTTATTTTAAAATGAATTCAATATGTATCTACTATTATATCAAAATTATCTTTTTCTAGTCTTGCTCAACTTAGTAGACCAGTAAATCATGCATTATCAATTGCTTCCGCCAAATAGATATTTAGATATCCAATATATTTATCAGCATGAATATCTATGTCTTCCTGTGACATTATTATTTTATTTAATTCCTCTAATGCAGCTGTAGCTGTTATTCAAGCTTCTACCTCTTTTAAAAAGGGAAGTCATAATGTCATACTTAGATCATTTATGTCTTTTATTATATTTTTTGATGCAGTACGTCATAAAACCATTAATAATACAGATCTTCAAGTTATTGTATTATTACTCTTATTAGTTAATTTTTTATTCCAAAATGTTGTTCTTAAGTCATTTAGATCAGATTTACAATATAGTCAATTATGATTTAATAATTTAATAGTTTCACTATTAATCGTTGGCCATCATAGTTTTTCAGCTACTATTTTTTTATACTCTCTATCATTATTTCTTATACTATGTTTTGCAATATTTTCTCAAGTTAAATGATTATATAATTCAGCAAAATTCTTATACTTTCAAAATTCGCCTAATATTGCTTTTTTTGATATTAAATATAAGTCTAATGTACTATTTACTCAAGCATTAGCTAATTCACTAATTACTCCTTGCTGTACTATGGTATCAAATTCATTAAGTTCTGGTTTCTCTTGTTCTACTTGGTAATTAGTTTTTCTTAAATTATCAGGCACTGGATTAGTTTGTGAACTATTTTTTTGTCAATTAATTGTTCATATTGAAATATTAGCTGTATCAATAGAAATTATTAAATTTGTATTTTGGATTCATATTTCATTTGGAATTATTATTTCTCATCAATTTTTTATTTCAGATTTTTCAGCTAATGCAGCTAATACTTGAGTAATTAATGTTTTACTTTGTTCGTCTAAATCTACTATTCAAATAGCTAGTGTTTCAGTTGTTTTTACTAGTTCAGTAATAGGTTCGTTTAGATTTGGGTTATTAGGATTATCACTTTTTAAATCAAGTTCAGATTTAGGGAAAAATTTTTCTCATTTTATATCATCATTTTTTTGTGTAGAGAGTTCTGTAGGATTAGAATTAACATTATCTTTATATTCCAATCACAGATCTGTTGCAAATTGTATAAATGTTTGCTCAGTTAAGGTGCTTAAATACTTTGCTCAATAAAATAATTTAACTAGGTCTTTTCAAGTTAATCATTTATAAAAATTTTTATTAGAAAACGCCAATGCAGAGTACTTAAAAATATCATCTTTATAGATAATTCATTCTTTTATAAAGAGCTCTTTTATATCATCTAAAAAACTAGGGAATTCTAAATTATCAGCCATATCATTAATTTTAACTTTTGAAACTACTTTTTTATCATTACATACCGCATTCAAAAATATAGGAAAACTTCAAAAAAATCAAAAATTTCATTCTTTATATTCTTCCATTTCAGGTGCAAATAAATCTAATCTTCTTTCTACTCATTTAGATTTTAACAAATCTAATGCCTTTGTATTTAATTTATCCTTATCTAAATTGTTAACACTAAAAGCTTTAACTGGTCTTTTTTTAGTAGTATTTTTCTTTCTCTCTAATCTATCTTCTTCAAGTTTTTCTGCTGCACCTTTATTAGAATCATCTTCCCATTCTAATCATACATTATTTATAAAATCATAAAATCTAGACTCAGTCAATTTAGTTACATTTTTTAAGGCGTAAAAATATTTAACTAAATCTTTTCATCTTAATCATTCATAAATAACCTCCTCTCAAAAACTATCAGCTGAATATTTACGCATTTTTTCTTGACTGTCTATTCAAAAGTCATTTAAGGCCTTTAATATTTCAAACTTCATACTAGGCATTTTTAATATATCAGCTGCTTGATTTATTCTTATATTAGTCAAATTATCCGTTTCCTTATTTATGATATTTACCAAATACCAAAATCCTCAAAATACTCAGTAATTTCATTTTCTATAAGCCTCTTTATCTGGTGCAAATAAATCTAATCTGTTAAAAATTTTGTTCTCCTTTAAGTGAGATAGTGCTTTTCAATGTAATTCTACTAATTCTAGTTTATCTAATGTCTTTCTCTTATTTCTAGTACTATTTGCTACTTGTTTAGCTCTATCATTAATAGGATATCCCTTCTTTCTTGCTACTTTTTTCTTAACAGGTTTTTTTAACGGTCTTGGTTTTTCTAATCAATCTGGAACGACTCCATCATTTTTTGTTACTTCGTCATGGAATGCTATTGTGTCTTCTAAATTTGCTAGTTGAATTTCTTCTATTACAGAAACCATAGTTCTTCATTTTTGTATCGATATATCCTCATCCTCTGCATCTAGCTCTAATGTTACTTGCTCATTTATGATTCATCTTATAACTATTAAATCAGTTTCTCAATCCATTATTTTTATAACTCTATTGAGTATGGCATCACTATGTACCTCAATTAGATCAACATCCTCCTCTGGATTCAAGAAAAGGAGCTTTACAATTTTCATTTTAATACTTTTTTCTACTTTTTTTGCTAACTCTTCTGATATTTGTGAATTTTCAACTACTGCATTCATATAAATATTGTTAATTTTACTTCAAACTATTCTATTAATTTATATTAAAATGTAAAATTGTTTTTTGTCTATTTTAATTGATAATATAGAATTAAATATTTAAGCCTAAGTAAGCTTCATTATTTTATTTTTTCTTGCAGCAATCATTTTTATAAATACAATATCTTCACTTAAATAACATTAATTATAACAATATGGCAAAAACATATATAGATTGAACTAGTTGTAAAGCTATTAATTGACAATTTGGAGAATTTTATAACATGAGTTTTAATATTGAAAAATTAACTCAATATGCAAATGATAAAGGTTACGTAAATATGACTATGAGTAAAAGAAAAGAGCCTGGTCAGTATTGAGATACTCACTATTTTACATTAAATGAGTGGACGCCAGAATGATGAGATTCAAATGGAGGACAAGCTTCAAATGATTCTAAAGCTAATAATGATGCTTGAAATATATCAGTTGAAGATATTCCATTTTAATAAAAAAAGACTAGAAACTTTAGTCTTTTTTTTAATACTATATAATATATATTTATTTATATTTTGCTAAATTAATTATAGATTAAATAATACATTGTCAAATATTTTACTTTTTATTTTAAATATGCTATTATAATAAGGTATTATTAAAAAATTTATTATGAATATTAAGGTTTTGAGAAGAAGAGCAAAAAGTATTTATAAAATAATAAAGAGATTTATCTCTCCACTGAAGGCTTTTACGCTACTTGAATTGCTAGTAACTATTACTATTTTAGCAATTTTATTTACGGTTGCTTTTATGAGTGTTACAGGTTTTTTGAAGAAATCAAGAGATGTTTCAAGATTTGAAAATTTAAATAGAATGAATTTTTGAATAGAATTATTTGTACTTGAGAAAGGTTTTTATCCAGAACCAGATAACGCAGCTGATATTACATATAGCTGATCAATGTTATTATGGTCTCAGTGAACTTTTTGAGATGATGTTACTAGATTGATTTGAAAACTTAGTAATAAGCCAGTAGATTTGGTAAGTAATAACGATTTTGCATATTCGCTTGCTAACGATAAAAAGCAATATGAATTATGATCTGTATTAGAATCAAGTGAAATAATGTTTCAAGATATGACATCTGAGACATATGCTAGATCAAAAATTCATGTTAGAAGTATGGTCGTATGAAATTATAACTGAATAAGTCTTACTACTAGTAGTGGATGAACTATATATATATTATGATTACCAACTATTTTAAGTTATGATACTACGGATACTGACATTGTTAGCTTAATAGATAAAAAAACTTTAGCTTATAGGTGATATGGTAACATTGCTTCATCATATACATGAACAGTATTCAGAATAGACGGTTGATTTGATTTTGATCCAAGTATCTTAGTATTATATTCTGGAACATACGATAATTTAATAAATAATGAAAGTGAGTGGATCGGTCTATTAGAAAATACACAAGAAGCATATTCATGAGTAGTTACTAATAATCCAGTTATAGATGATATTTTAGATCTAGTTGTAGATCCTTCAAATCCATCTATAGATGTAAGAGAAATAGCTTATGATTTAGTTAATAATCAACTTGAAATACCTCTACCAGTAGTATTAACATCATGAGATAATTGGGTTACGTATGAATATCTACTTGATAGCGATACTAGATCAATAACTCAAGATACTAATTTTACATTATGGTTTGCGACAAAAAGTTGAGTATTTACATCTAGTTGAAATACTTGGACAAGTTATACTGAGGCTGATTGATTAATTAATAAAGATGTAAGAACAGTCATAGAAGCTGATGATTGAAGAATGTGGATGGCTACGAATAAATGAGTAAGTGTATTTGATTGAACTAATTGGTTAGAATATACTAAATCAGATTGATTAATAGATGATGATGTAGTAGGTATGATTCAATCAAGTGATTGACACTTTTGGTTTACTACCAAAAAATGAGTAAGTGAATTTGATTGAACAACATGGACTGATCATACAACTTCCGATTGAATAGCGAATAAAATAGTTACATGAATTGTAGAAGCCTCAAACTGACACATTTGGATTTCAACTATAGATGGAGTAAGTAGGTATAACTGAGCTGTATGGCAAACTTATACTGAAGCTGACTGACTAGTAGACAAAAATGTATTAACTGTCGAAGCAGACTCTTCATGAAATGTATGGTTTGGTTCAATAAATTGAGTTAGTAAATATAGTGGATCGTGGTTATCTTATAATGAAATTGATTGACTAGTAGATAAATATGTAAATGATATATTCGTTGATAATATTTGAAATACATGGTTTGCAACGGTAGCATGAGCTAGTAAATTGGATACATCTGGTAACTGGACTAGTTTCACTAAGGATGACTGACTTGCAGATAATGATGTTCAAGTTATATTTCAAGATACAGATTCAAATATATGGTTTGGTACAAAAAAATGAGTAACTATATATTTTAATTAAAATTTAAACAATATTAAAAGCCTGATTTAAATCAGGCTTTTTTAGTGTAACTAAATTTAAATCAGAGAGTTATTTTTTCCTCTTCATTAAGTTTAATTACGAATTTACGCAGGGTTAATCCTTTATATTCTTCAATCATTGTATTATTAATTGTAGAATAATAATGAAATTTTTTCCCAACCTTTTCAATTGCTATTCTAGGAAGTAATTTTCCTTTTATATAGACAACCCCATAAGTTACTTTAAATCTAACTTTTTTACCTTCAATTGTGAAAGTGAGTGTTAGATTTAGTTTTGTTTTATTATGCTGATCAAGCATTTCTGTAATCCTGTATTTTTTGTTTTAAGTAACAGAATTATAGTGATTTTATTTAATAAGTCAACAATTATTTCTTGTATTAAAATATTTATTTAATAATATATATTTTATATTATTTTTTTATAGATAAAGATGAATAGAATTGAAGAAAAATTTTTAAATGCTACAAGAGATATTTTAGAAAAAAACTTACAAATTAATGAATTAGAGTACAAAGACAAACAGATAATTTTGGTGTATGATTTTGATTCTATTTTATCTACTGAAATTTCAAATTGATATATTTCAAATTTAAAAAATAGAGAAAATACTGAATTAATAGATTTCAATAAAATAGATACAGAAAGTTTAAAAGAAAAACTCCTAAGTTTAGAGAAAAATTCAACTGTTATATTAGTTCAATCTACAAACTTTAGATTAGATAATTTTAGAATTAGATTAAATCTAAATAATGCATGAGTGTGATGTTTAGAGCATAGACATTTAGCATATAATTATGATGAACAATTAGAAAATTATGCTGATGCACTTACATATAATTGAGATTTTTATAATAAGGTATGATGAAAATTAAAGAAATTATCTGACGAGGCAGAAACTATGACTTTCATTTGTAATGACTGATCAACTTTAAAAGTGGAGTGATGATTCGAAGACATGAAACTAAATCATTGAGTATATATTTGAAAAAATAGATGAGGGAATTTCCCAATTTGAGAAAATTTTACTGAAGCAAAGCATTTTGATAAGGTAAATTGAGAACTAACAGTCTATGCATATCCAGATGAAAAATTGCAAGTAGAGTTTTCAAAGCCTTTCAAAATAAAAATAGTTAATAGTATAGTTACTTGTGATGATGCAAATTGTCCGGAAACTTTTAGAAAAATATTAGATTTTATAAGTGAATTTGAAAATAATGAAGTAATGTTTAGAGAGCTATGATTTGGTTTAAATACTTGAATTTCAAGAGAAAAAAGGGTAGCTGATGTCAATGCTTATGAAAGAGTGGCTTGATTCCATATATCACTATGAAAAAAACATCAAATATATAGAAAAAAACTAGATAAAAGTGTTGTTCAAAGATATCATATAGATATATTTCCAGATATAAAAGAAATTTATATTGATGATATAAAAATATTTGAAGATAATTTATATCTTATATAAAAAATAATTGATATATGGATTAGTTCTGTTATAATAGCTAGAATATAATCATTTATGTAATTAACAAATATGAAATCTCAAATAAATAAAATATTAACAGATATAGAAAATAAAAAATCAGAGTTGAAGATTGAGTATCTAAAGCTTATGGAAAAGTATGGATTTAAGATAAAATGAAGAAAGATTGTATTTAATTCTGATATAAGAAAGAAAAATAAGAAGCAAAAAAAGTCTATTTTTGAAACAATATTTTTTGCTAAGATGAGAGAACTAATCTCTATACCATTCATATATTGATTCTATTTTCCAGTTCTAATTTTAGACTTTGGATTATTTATTTATCAACAAACAGTTTTTAGATTATACAGAATCCCTTTAGTCAGGAGATCAGATTACATAATATATGATAGGTGAATATTAGATTATTTAAATGTAATTCAAAAACTTAATTGTATTTATTGTTCATATGTCAATTGAGTATTTTCTTATGCAGTTGAGATATGATGAAGAACCGAAAAATATTGGTGTCCAATAAAACATGCAAAAAAATCTAAGTGATGACATGAATGGCAAAAATTATTTGCTGATTATTGAGATGTAGAATGATTTAAGGAATCATTTTTCAAAATTGATGAAAAGGTAGAATCTTTCAAAAAAAACATTAAAGAATAGTCTTTAATGTTTTTTATTTTTTAGAAATATATTTTCTGAATTTTTTAATATCTCTTTACTACAATCAACTCACCTCAGTTCTGATATCTTTTCAATTATATATTTAGTGTAAAGAGGTTCATTTTCTTCTTTTCATCTAAAAGGAGTTGGCGTTAAGTATGGACTATCAGTTTCAGCTAATATATGTTTTATATCAATATTTTTTGCTGTTTCTTGTATTTCTTTAGCATTTTTGAATGTCACAATTCATGAAAAACTTATTTTACAAATATCTGAAAAAGCAATTAATTTTTCAGCATATTCTAGATTCTCAGAATAACAATGAAATATGAAATTTTTATAATCTATTTCTTTTAATATTCTTAATACATCCTCTTTTGAATCTCTATTGTGTATTATAACTGGTAGCTTATGTTCTTTTGCTAAGAGTAATTGAGACTTGAAGAAAAATTCCTGAAGTTTCTTCCTAGAACCAATGATTTTATCTTTATGCTCTTGACTATAATTTACTATCTTTTCATCTTTATAGATCCAATAGTAATCTAATCAACATTCTCATATTCAAACAACCTTCTCTTTGTTTGCAAGATATAGTTTTTCTAATTCTTTTATTGTATCCTCTAATTCTAAATCATATACATCACATGGATGTATTCATATGCTAGCAAAAACTCATTCATATTTGTTAGCTATTTCAATCGCTCTTTTACTTGTTTCAATATTTGTTCATATTATTGTCATATATTTTCATCAATTTTCAAAGAAAGTTTTTATTATTTTATCTTGCTCTTTTTCTTTGTTCAGATATGGATGGCAATGAGTGTCAAAAATCATATTTAATATTTTATTTATAAAAAATCTCCCCAGTTAGGGGAGTTAAGTACTGTTTTAAAATGTAATTCAAGATGTAGATAATGTTTTATGTTTACCGTCTCAATCAGTAAAATTTGCATTTGATAAATTAATATTTTCGCTAACTTGTTCCGTCTTTTCATGACTAATTTTAACAATTTTATCTCATACCTTTATATTAGTTAAAATATCTGTTGATAATATTATTGAATTAATTCAAGGAGTATTTGATAAATTAACTATATCTCAAATTTCTGAGTTAATATCTGAAATAGTTACATTTTTTTGGTTATAACTTATACTAAATGATAAGTTATTAATCTTGCTCATATTTCTATTAGCAACTATATATAGACTATTATCAATATTTTCAATAGATATATCTGACAAGTTTTCATTTACTTGAGTATTTAATACGCTAGCTTTTAAATTTTGTCATATTTGCGTTCAGTCAACAAGAAAAAAATTAATTCAGATAGCCATTACTAGGCTGACTAAAACAATATTCAAGTTTGTAAATAGTTTATGCTTATGGTATTTTTTAATAATATCTTTCATAAAAAAGAGTTAACAAAATATTTATACTATATTATCTAAAATGATAGTTTTGTAAAGGAATTTTACTAATTTATTAGTCCATGATTTTCTAATGTTTCTATTTGAGTTTTATTTAATATCTTTAGTAGTTCTTGTTTATCATTTTTTAATAATTTATCTATATTTCAATATTTGTTTAGTATTTTTTTTCTTGTTTTTGGTCAAAATCAAGGCAATTCTTCCAAAATGTTTTTCTTCATAGCTTTTATTCTTGAATCTCTATTAAAAGTGATAGCAAATCTATGAGCCTCATCTCTTATTTTTTGTACTAACCTAAGCTCATTAGAGTCCTTATCCAGAATTATTGATTTTGATTCTCATGGTAAAAATAATTCTTCCTCACGTTTAGCTATTCATACTACTTGTATTTCTAATCAAGACTTTTTAATAATTTCAACAACACTACTTAATTGTCATTTTCATCCATCAATTATGATTAGATCTGGAAGATTATTTATTTTTTCTAATTCTTTTATTCTTCTGGACATTATTTCACGCATTGAGCCAAAATCATCAATCTTTCACTCACTCAAAGTCTTAATTTTAAATTTTTTGTATTTAGAACTATTACTTTTTCAATTTTCTATAATACTACGACTTGCTACTGTATAGTTTCAAGAAATATGAGAGATATCATTACATTCAAAAATTATCTTCTTATTTATTTCCTTGTAGTTAAGTATTTGGAGTAAATTCTTCATTGTTTGTTTCGTAAATCATTTCGTACTCAATGAATTTATATGAGATTTATAAGCATATTCATATATATTTTTGTAACATAAATCAAGTAAATCTTTTTTTGTTCATATTTTTGGTACTTCTACTTTAATTTCTGAGCTTAGTTCAATTTGTTTTGGAAATAGGTAGATTGTTCTTTCAGTATTTTCACTGAAATTTCTTTCAATAAAATTCCTGAATACTTCATCATTTGTTTCTTTTAGTTTATTTTCAATATCATAGTTATAAAATCAGCTAATCTTTGAATCTCTGATTTCTATCATTCAAATATACAGCTTGTTAAATTTTTCTATAAAATTTACTATATTAAAGTTTCAACTAACTCAATCTCTAACAATTTGATATACATTTAATGACTTTATACTTTCTATATCTTTTTTTAATTTTTCAGCCTCTTCGAATTTCAACTCCTGCGCTCTTATTAGCATTTTAGAATCCAAATCTTTAATTAATTTTGTGGTATTTCATTTTAAAAATAGCTTTATCTCTTCTATTTTTTCTCTATATTCTTTAATTTTTTTAATTTCTAAAAGACAAGGTCATGCACACCTTCATATGTGATAATCCATACAGGGTATTTTTACTCAAGTATGTGATTTTATAGTTAAATTCTTTTCTGTTCAGGCAAAAATTATATTACAACTTCTGTATCAAAACATTTTCTTGATCACTTTAAATACATTGTTTACATAATTTGTACTTGTATATGGTCAAAAATAATAGCCATTATTAGTTTTTTGTCTTGTTTTTAATATTCTAGGTATTATTTCATTAGTTATTTTTATATATACATGATTTTTACCATCCTTCATTAATATATTATATTTTGGAAGATATTTTTTTATTAAAGTCGTCTCAAGTATTAGACTTTCAGTTTCATTATTAGTTATTATTGTTTCAATTTTTTCAATAATATCTACCATTTTTTGTTTAGCAAAATTTAGCTTTGATTTTCAGTTAAAATATGAATTTACACGCGAAAAAAGATTCACAGATTTTCAGATATAAATAATATTTCATTTTTTATCAAAAAATTTATAAATTCAAGGTGATTTAGGTATTTTTTTAAGTATCTCTTTCATAAGTATATAATAATAAAAAAATATAAAAAAGCTAGACACTTTAATCATTGACATATAATAATGATTAAATATAATATAAATACAATTATTTTAGGGAGCATTCTGATGAATGAATCGCATACTTTTGGACTACTATTTTTATGGCTATTTGCATTTTTACTACTACTTATGAGTGTAGCTTTTTCTTTTTTAGCTTTAAGAATTATACTTAAGGGGTGCTCTAGATTAATGTTCATACATTATATCTATGAAAATTCTGAATTTGATGAAATAAAAATTGTAATTATATATTTTATGATATCTCTGTTATACTTTTGTTTTGCATTTATATATATTCTTACATTATTAATTTACAGTTTTATCTAAGAGAATTTAGTTATAAAGAAAATTTAAGAGCTGAATTTCCATTTTGTTTTTTGTTAATTAAAAGTCTATTGACAAATCTATATGTTTATATATACTTAGATTCTCTAAAATAAAAATGCAGGTTAGAATTATGAGTTTTGAGTCGAAAATTGCAATAGGAATATTTGTTACTATATTTTTTGCACTGATAGGTTTTTCGTTATTATCAGGGATTGCAATAAATTACTATTGTAACTTATCTACAATCGCTACAGTTGTAAAAATATCTATTGGTATTGCAGCATGTGGTACCATGTTCATGTTTATGGTATTTGGACATAGAGAAAATTTTTCTAATTTAGTTACTTTCACGAGATTTCTTCGTTGCTAGTATCAATTAGTCAAAATAATAAAGCACCGCCTAGCGGTGCTTTAAATTTATCTCAAATCTATAGTTCATTTATTTTTTTCTACTTGCTCTATCACTTCTTCTAATTCTTTTTGTTTATCAGATTTTCTAGTTTTTTTGTCTAAATATGTCTCTACAACTCAACCAAGAGCATCCATTATAACATCAAATTTATCATCACCAAGCTTAGATTGTTCATCTGCTTCATTACTTATGTCTTCTATCAAATTTATTGATTTATAAGGATTTATTGTATTTTTAAGTTCAAAGGTATCATCTCATATTTTATGAATAATTAGATTTCATTTTTTGAATAATTTATCTAATATTCATGATTGTTCTACCTCAATTCATTCCATTTTATCGTATTCCACTGACATAGAATCAGTTTTGAATAAAGACCGTTGAAGTTGAGTGACTCAATTATTTGTCACTATCCATACATCATTATACCAGTCAAATATATCATATATTACTTTTATAAATATTATAAATAAAAATCATTCTAAAAAGAAAAATGGTACTAATTCTTTTATGCTACCAGAATAATAGTATAAGACAGATGGTAATATAGCTCACATACTTAGCCATAGAAATAATCTACTAAAAATCTCAAGAAAATGAATATGAATTATTCATTTTATTATTTGATCATCAGGGATATATTTATCAAAAAATGTAGATTCAAATTTATTCATAAGATTATTTTAATTCTAGTAGTAGTGGACAATGATCAGATCCCATAACATCAGTTAAATATTTAATATCACTTACTTTTTCTATAAAATTATTATTTACTACAAAATAATCAATTCTCCATCATACATTTCTAGGTCTTGCTCATGCCCTATATGACCACCAAGAATATGTATCTAATTGTTCAGGATAAAAATGTCTAAATGTATCAATAAAACCATTAGATAATAACTCTCATACTTTTTCTCTTTCAACAGGAAGAAATCAAATTGAATTTTTATTTTCTTTTGGCCTAGCTATATCTATTTCTGTATGACAAATATTAAAGTCTCATGTTAAAATGATATCTTTTCATTCTGCTAGTAGGTTTTTGCTATAATTAATTATATGATCATAAAATTCTAATTTATAATCTAGCATATTTCCTTGAGTAACTTTTTGTCACCCATTAGGATAATATCCATTAATTAATACAAAATCTTTAAATTCTACTTCAGTTATTCTTCAATCTGAGTGAAAATGCTCTATATCTCAAAAATGATTTTTAGTATCAATAACTTCCAAGTTATCTTTATAAAAAATTGCTGTACCAGCATATCAAGCCCTTGTCCCACTATGCCATATATATTTATATCATTCTAGTTCTCAAACTTCTTTTAAAAATTGTTCTTCAAAAGCTTTTGTTTCTTGTATACATACTATATCAGGATTTTCCTCTGTAACAAAGTCTTTAAATCATTTTTTTGCAACTGCTCTTATTCAGTTTACATTCCAAGAAATTATTTTCATTTTTATAAGTTAAATAGTATTTAGCTATATTTTATCGTTGCTTCACAAAAAGTAAAGTTTTTGATATATTTTTTGCTTGATATATAAAAAATATTTATATAATATAAGAATAATTTAATAATAAGCATATTAAAAATGTCAAACGAAGAGAAAAATAAAATAGAGGAACAAGATATTATAGAAGAAATGGAAGATGAAATAGAAGAAGTAGAAGATAGAGATGGCGAGTTAAGTGAAGAAAAGTTAGAAGACGCAATTCATCCCGAGCAAGAATTTGAACCAGAAGATGAAAAATGTAGAGATGTATTATCTAGAACTCTAGCTGATTTTGATAATTTCAAGAAAAGAACTGAAAGAGATAGGCAAGATATGATTTTCTTCCTAAAATGAGATATATTTAAGAAAATTCTTCCTAGATTAGATGATATAGAAAGAATTATTAAAAATACACCAGAAGAATTAAAAGTTTGAGCATTATTTGAATGAGTTTTATCTTTGGAAACAAAATTAAAAAAAGATCTAGATACAATGTGAGTAAAATCTTTTGATTCAAAATGAGAAACTGTGAATCCTGATTTACATGATGTGATGACTACTGTCCCAAATAAAGAATTATGAATTATTTTTGATGAATTTGAGAAATGATATATGCTTTGAGATAGAGTATTAAGGCATGCAAAAGTAGTTGTCTGAGCATGAGATTAATAAAAACTTGCATTAAATTATTTTTCTATATAATGACTGCACTTAATTTCATATAACTTTGTTTATGAACTCCTTAAAGAGCCTTATTTTAACGCTCATATCAATATTCTTGTTCTCTATATTAGGACATGAAGTACAAGCTTCTAGTTCTTTTGTTGGTCTTGAATCTCAAATATCATCAGCATCCAATGTTACAAAAATCAAAAAAATGCAATTAGTTTTAAGAGAATTCAGCTTATACTCTTGAGAAATTGATGGTATTTTTACTAGCGTAGAACAGTCTCTATTAGCTTATCAAAAAGAAACATGAATAATTATTAAAGATGATGATTATTGAGCTTGATATTTTGGTATTCAGACACTTAAGGCTTTACAAGAAGATTATCCAGATAATTTTGAAGAAGTAACTAAAGAGTATTTACAGATGGATAAACCTTCTACGAATGTTAGATATTTTTATATTACTGCCTATTATTCTCCACTACCAGGGCAAAATAGATATACGACTTGAACTTATGCAGGAGATATTAGATTAAATTGATGATGAAAAGTAACTGCATCTTGAAAATGAGTATCAGTTTGATTACTTGCTTGACCTAGAAACTATAATTTTTGAACAAAAATAGAATTTGAATGATTATGAGTTTGAGTAGTTGAAGATAGATGATGAGCTATTGTAAATGCTTGAGAAAGATGACATGAATTTGATAGAATTGATGTATGGATGTGATATGGTGATGAATGACTAAGAAGAGCATTAAAATGGTGAAAAAGAAAAGTAAAATGAAAAGTAGTGCCTAATACTAGAGAAATATCAATACAATTTGATGTTTCACCAGTTATAAATTATGAGAATTTAAGAGTTGATGCAGAGGACCCTAAAGAAGATAATGTAAAAGAATTACAAGAATTATTAACAGAAGTAAAAATATATACATGAGCTATAGATTGAGATTTTTCTAGTGTAAAAGATCAGTTAATAAAATACCAAGTAGATAATAATATAATAAGTTCAAAAAACGAAGAGCAGGCATGATATTTTTGAGAAAAAACATACGCAGCACTTAGAAAATCATTTGCTGGAGATGTGTTTAGAAATAGAAATAATGAACTTGACGAAGATGTGATATTAACAGCAGAATTAAGGGATAAATTAGATTTATTAAATGATAAAATAACTCTTTTAATAGATAATAAATATGGAAAAGATACCTCTAGAGCTATAAAATTCAGGAGAGATATTAGAACAGCAATAGATAAGCAAACAAAAAAAGTAAGAACAGATTTAAGAAAAAGACAATTAAAGTATCTTAAATCACTTATATAAAAAATTAAAAAAAAGAAAAGTCAATATATAAATTTAGGACTTTTCTTTTTTTTGTGCTAAAATATATGTATATATAAAAATAAAAACAAAAAAATGAAAAGACTTTTTTCAATATTATTGATAATTACAATACTAATACCTTTGATAACTACGAATGTATTTGCTAAAAATTATAAGTGAACTTTTGTAGTTACTGCTTATTATTCACCATTAGCTGATCAAGAGTATTATTTAACTGGTGATTATGAATCAGAAAAGAGACTTAATTGACAAGGTATTATGTGAGCATCTGGTAAAGGTGTATTTTCATGAATGTTAGCTGCACCAAAAAATTACTACTTTTGAACTAAAATTGATTTAGAATGATTATGAGTTTGAGTAGTGGAGGATAGATGATGAGCTATTGTAAATGCTGGTAATAGATGATACTCAAATGATAGAATAGATGTTTGGGTTTGATATGGTGATGAATGATTAAGAAGAGCATTATACTGGGGAAAGAGAACTATTTCAGGTGATATTATTAGTGATAATACAAAAGTTACACTAGATTATACTAAAATACCATCTCCATATTGGGCAACTAATTGATTAAAAAAAATACCTAACATTTTTAATACTGGTATATGAATTAAATCTGAAAAATCATTAATTATCTCTCTGCAAAAGTTTTTAACTGAAATAAATGTTTATAGTTGAGAAATAAACGGAAAATATAATAATAGCTTGATTAATCTAATATATGAGTTTCAGATAGAAAATGCTCTAATTAGAGACTGAGAACTATATTGAGCCGGATATTGGGGTAAAGCAACTAGAGCTTTATATTTAAAGAAATATTTAAATTGAGACTTTGATAAAAAAGAAACATTGGTCGTAGACTCTATAGAAAAAGATAAAACTGAAAGTATAGATGAGTATCTACAAGTTTTTGAATCCTCTGCTAATAGTGCAGAAAAAATAAAATTATTACAAAATTTATTTATAGATTTATGATTTTATAGTTGAGAATTAACATGATTATATGATGATTTAATTGATCCTGTTTATGATTATCAATTATCAGAATGAATTGTAAGTTCTATATATTCTCCTTGAGCAGGTAGCTATTGACCAAAGACAAGAGCAGCATTAAAAACGACTTATGATAAATATACAGAAAATAAAGATAATTTAGAGGAAGAAAGACTAAGAGTCGAAAAAGAAAAACAACAAGAGGAATTAAGAAAAAAAGAATTAGAAGAAAAATATAAACAACTAGAAGAGTTATCATTAAAAAAAGCAGAAGAAAAAATTAGCTTTATATGAACTCCAAAGTTTTGAGAAATATCACATTCAGTTAGGGAACTACAAGTTACTTTAAATAAATTATGATATTTTAACAACAAAGATACTGCAATTTATTGAAATATAACAAAGCAAAGCATTATAGCATATCAAATAGATAAAAATATAATTTGATCAAATCAGGAATTTTGAGCATGAATTATATGACCTATGACAAAATCAGCATTAAAAAATGATTTAAAAGATTATTTTATGAATGAAATAGTTAATAAAGAACTAGCTGGTTTAGATTTAAATATAATATAAAAACTCTCATATTGAGAGTTTTTTTTAAAATTTAATTATTTTATTATCCTTACTAAGTTTCATATTTTTAATTTCCTTTATAGTTTTATTATTTTTTCAATTAATAAATTTAATAACTTCAGCTATATTTGCCTCAGATAATCAGATTGTAGATCTACCATTTGAAATATAGTATATATATCTAATTATTTCATTTTGTATAAAACTAGATAAATTATTAAATCCTATGATATCAAAATAACTTTCATTTCACAAGAAATCAGTAACTTGTTCATCAATATTTTGTTTTAAATATTCAAAATAATTAATAGTTTTACAGATATTTTTTTTATAGTTTTTATTTAATCTATCAAATTTTGGAAGGATTTCATGACGTATGTAATTTCTAGAGTATTCAGTTTCTTTATTTGAGGAATCAATCTTATATTCTAATGTATTGTTATCTAAATAACTTAAAATATCATTCTTTTCTAGATCTAAAAGAGGTCTTAGAATATTTCATGAGACCTCAGTCATATTTATAAGTCATGTCAGTTTTGATCAACGACTTAGATTAAATATAAATGTTTCAAGTTTATCATCTAGATGGTGAGCAGTAATTATATATTTAGCATTGTGTATATTCATGACTGCATTTAAAAAAGCATATCTTTTTTCACGAGCAAGTTCTTCAAAACTTTTACTAGGATATAATTTTTGAATCTTTTCAAAATCACAACTTGCAACTTCTACTTCAAATCACTTTTCCCTTCACAAAGCTTCTATAAATTTTTCTTCTTGTTCAGTTTCCGGCCTAGTTTTATGATTAAAATAACAAACGACGAGATTTTTTAAAAATTTGGTTTCTAATATTTTATATAATAAAAACATACTATCTGGACCAGTGGAACAGGCTAGTATTATTTTATCATCTCTTTTAAAGTATTTCTCTAGAAACGTTTCTATATTTATCATTTTATTTATTAATATGCTTTAAGCTAGCTATAGTTTAGTTTATTTTAATATAATTACAAATAATTGTTAGTTAAAATTAAAACTTCTTTGATTTATTATATATATATGGTATAATTATACTAATAAATTAATAATTACAATAATTATGGGTATTGATATTGATAAAACTAGAGATTTGAACTCAAAATTTCATGCATTAGTTACTGATAACAAATGAACACCTGAAGAGAATGTTGCAGATGTAAAAAAATTTGTTTCATCTATATTAATAGATTATAATAATGAAATGGATAAGGCTACATTAGAAGACATGGAATTAGTTTTAGAATCTATTGAAGTATGGATTAATGAGCTTGCTTCCCATGATGTAGATGATATTGTAAATAAAATAAAAAATTATGATTTAACAACTCCTGATAAAATGATAGAAAATTCAATACCTTTGACTATGATTTTTAACAAAATTATGGAAGATAATAAATTTTCAGTATTACATGTTTACCGTGGTCTTAGTTTTGCTTTAATGAAACTTTGATACTAGTACATTTTATAAATAGCCCTATATTTTTATATAGAGGCTTTTTTTAATTATGTTTTGATATTATATTAAAAAATATTAATATGAATTAATATTAATTTTTTAAAGTCAAAATATGTTAAATACAAGATTGCAAATTTTATTTTCATTATTTATAGCTTTACTTATATGAGTAAATTTACTTTGAGTTAAACTTGTATCATTTTTTTGAATCCCAGTTTCTGTTGGTATATTTATGGTTCCGTTTATCTTTTTAATTACTGATATAGTTCAAGAAGTGTATGGTAAATGTGTTGTAAAACGTTTTTTAATGTGAGGAGTAATTGCTTTAATTTTTGTTTTATTATTTACCGCTTTATTTGTTTATTTGGAACCGCATGAAAAATTTAGTTTTAATGAAGAATATGAAACAATTTTTTGAAATTCACTTAGAATGCTTATTGCTAGTTTGGTTGCGTTTATATTGTCTCAGACACATGATATAATAGCTTATGACTGGTGGAAAAAACAAACAAAAGGTAAATCATTATGGGTTAGAAATAATTTTTCAACAATACCATCACAATTTATAGACACTTTTGTTTTTATGATGATTGCATTTTATCATACTACTCCAGACTATACATTTGTCTTTATTATTACATTAGCCATACCATATTATTTATTTAAAATATCATTCGCGATTTTGGATACTCCATTAGTATATCTTTGAGTTAATTGGCTTTCTAAAGACAAAAATAATAATTAAAATATATTAATGAATAAAGAGTACGAAAAATTATTAGATAAATTATTTACACTAGAACAAACAAAAGATTATACACTAGATAAAATAAAAAAAGCTACTTTTTTATTATGAAACCCTCAAAATAAATTTAAAATAATCCATGTAGCATGAACTAATGGAAAGTGATCTGTTTCAAAAATGTGTTTTTCAATTTTAAGGCATGCTTGAAAAAAAGTATGAGTTTTTACATCACCTCATTTAATAACTATCAGAGAAAGATTTGAATCTAGTAATTGAAAAATTAGTGAAGAAGATTTTGTTGATATAGTGAAGAAAATTCTGAAACTTGATATTGATTTATCCTATTTTGAATATTGCGTATTAATAGCATTACTGTATTTTGAAAAAGAAAATTGTGAATATGTTATTCTCGAAGTCTGAGTATGATGAACTTTGGATACAACTAATATAGTTAACCCAGTTATAACAACTATATGTTCTATATGAATGGATCATCAACATATTCTATGAAATACAATTGATGAAATAAGTTCACAAAAAGCATGAATTATAAAAGAAAATATTCCAGTAGTATTAAATTTTAGAAACAAAATCATTGAAAAAAAAGCAAAAAAGGAAAATTCAAGAATTATTTTTACTAACAATAAAACTAAGACAAACTTGTTATGAGATTTTCAAAAATCTAATGCATCACTTGCGTATGAAATATGTAATTACCTATGAATACCAGAAACTATAATTACAGAAGGTTTACAAATAGTTAATCACTTATGAAGAATGCAATTTGTGTCGTCTAATTTACTAATAGATTGAGCACATAATGAAGACTCATTAAATAAATTAAAGGAATATGTGGATAATGAATTAGAATGAAAATTTGATAAAATAAATTACTGTTTTTGACTGAAAAAGAATAAAGAAATTAATATAGTAACGGATATATTTTGAGAAAACAAAAACTATATCTTGGTAGATATAAAAAACAGTATGCTAGAAGATTTAACTAAGTATAAAGATAAATTTCCATTAAAAACAAAAGAGAATATCATTAAACTATCTGACAAGAATAAACATAGCTTATATGTTGTTTTTGGTAGTTTATATATGATTTGAGAATTCCTAAAATAATTTAAATAAATGTATTTTTTAATAGCTTGAGTACTTCTTTCATTCGTAAATTCAATAAAAGAAATATTTATAAAACATTCATTAAACAAAGTAGATTCAAAACTCCTAGTATGAGTTATGTCTTTATTCTCATCATTACTAATGTTACCTTTCGTAATAAGAGAGTGAATACCGGAACTAACCAATAAATTTTACATAGCTTTCTTTTTTTGATGAGTTATATATTTCATATGAAAATTTTTTTATTTTGAAGCTCTTAAAAATTGAGAAATATCATTTATATCTCCACTCAAATGATTAGTTACAGTTAATGTAATATTTACATCTTGGCTATTATTAGGAGAAGTTCCTAGTTTTGTATGACTAATGTGAATGATTTTAGCTATTGTTTGAGTTTATATTTTAAGTATACAAAAGTGACATGTTAAAATTATTGACCCAATAAAACATTTATTTACGGATAAATGATCTAAATTGTATTTAATAACTGCATTAGCTTATTGATTTACCGTGACAATAGATAAAATAGGAGTATTAGAAACTTCACCTTTTTTTTGGTGATTTTGTATGAATATGTTTCTATTTTTTGTTACAATACCATATTTACTTAAGAACTTAGCTAAGTCTAAAAATTTTCTTATTAATAACTATAAAATATTATCTTGATTAGTTATATTACATGCCAGTATCTATATATGACAAATGTATGTTATACAGAATATCTTAGCTTCATATACTTCAGCATTTAAATCATCTTCAGCACTATTTACTGTTATAATTTGATGAATATTCTTTAAAGAAAAAGATTTAAAAAAGAAATTTTTCTCAGCATTATTAATAGTCCTTTGAATTGTTCTTATTATTTTCTCATAAGCTTTCTATGGATTTAAACTATTTATATATACTTTTACCAATAATTTGTTGGCCCTTGGCTACAGTTTTGTTGACAAAATTTTCTAGAAATAAATGAAGTTTACAAACTGTATTATATAGACAAATTACTATATTTCTAGTATGAATACCTTTATTATTTCTGATTTCTAAAACAGATATATTATTGATACAAGAAAATTTGTTATCTGTATTTTTAGCCTCATTTTTTTGATCAATATATATATTTTCTGTATTTATGGCATTTGATTATCTGCCAATTTGAATTTCAAGAGTTTTTACAATTACTAGTAGATTACTATTATCACTTTTTATATGATATTTTGTTCTTTTTGAAAATATTTGATTAATTGATTTATTGTGATTAATTGTATTATTACTTTGATTTTATCTTTTATCAAAAGATAAAATTAATAATTTACATTTAAAAAAGAAAAATATCTTTTTTTGAATTATTATTTCTTTAGCTAATTGAATTCTTTTTGGTCTTAGTATATATTTTTTTAAGATTTATTCGTCTGGTGTAAATCCTTTAGTTTCTGCATATATATTAGAATCTATTGATATTATATTATTATCAATTTTTGCTCTAATATTTTCTATTAAAAATAATAAAAATTATTTTAAAATAGGAAAGAATGATTTTATTAAAATACTATTAATATCTCCAATTGCCTTATTATGAACATATTGATTAGCTAAATCTTATGATTATATTTCTTTTTATATTATAAATATATTATTTGTCTTTATATTTTTTAGCTCTTTAATATTAGCTTACTTTATATTATGAGAAAAAATTACTAGAAAACAGTTATTGTCTATGTTTATAATAATGTTAACTACTAGTATAATTATATTATTTTAACTAATATTCTATGAAAACAGTTATTTGAATAATCTGACCAATTGCATCATGAAAGGATATGGTTTCTAAATATATTTCCGATAAATATAATATAAAATCGTATCAAATAAGTTCTGAGCTAAAAGAAATAGCAAAAGAAGAGGGAATAGAGTCAAATAGAAATAATTTAATTCTATTATCTAGAAAATTGACTTCTATACATGGTGATGAATATTTAGCTAAAAAAATAATAGAGAGCAATGATAATGAATTAATTATTATTGTTTGAATGAGGCAAATATGACAGATATCATATTTGAAAGAAATATCAAATCTTATTTTAATATGAGTTAATTCAACAAATAGAATTAGATATAATAGAATGTTAACTAGAAACAAATGAGGGGATCCACTTATTTACGATGAATTTTTAAAGATAGAAAAAAAAGATGATTGAGAATGAATACAAAAAATATCAGAATGTATGAATTTATGTGATTATATGATAGTTAATAATTGAACTAAAATAGATTTATATAGGGAAATAGATAATACTATTAAAAAAATTGACATTAGCTAGATTAAATTTATAATTTAGCTACTTTATCTAACGGGGCGTAGTTCGAATGATCTAATATTTAAATATTTTACTGATTTTATGTCACTTGAATTATTTAATAAATAATTAAGATTTGGAAATTAGAACACTGAGTTTTTTTCAGAGGTTGTAGGTGAAAATCCTTCCGCACCCGACCAAATTCAATGGATTGAATTATTTATCAATCTATTAGCTATAAAAAACCACTAATAAGTGGTTTTTATATTTTTATAGAATAATTTGACATACTACAATTAGTATATATAGTTCTAAATGTTCAGGATTTCAATAGGTAAAAGGAAAAGAAACTTTGATCAGACTTTTCCATAATCGATTTGAAACTCAATTCACTCCCCAGTACATCTCCCTGAGAATTGAGGCTTGATTCCATCAAGTAATGCGACATCTCGATAAGATCTTTTATTAATTTGATTTAAGAGGTCCGATACCTCTATCTTGAACAGCATTCAAAATTCTATAACATCATTAAGTATTGTTTTAGAGTTAAATTCTAAACCTCTTTTCAGAGGTTTTTTCTCTTTTTAATAATAATTATTGACTTAAGTAATAGATTAAATATAATCTTTTCGTTCGAGATTTCACTGATATTAAGGATGCAATCTTACCTGTGCCACATCCTTCTCTATGATAAGTTTTCATGTCTCCGTTCAGCCATGGGTGGGAAAGTTTTATCTAGAGTGCCTTAAATATTGTTGATTAGGGGGCTTTTCTTAGAAGCCCTGATCTCGACTTAAAATTTCCAATTTCAAGATATCACTAAGTATTGTCTTGAAATTAATAATAAAACCTCTTTTTAGAGGTTTTTTATATTTAAATTAATATATTTCTTTTGTTAACAAATTCTAAAAAATTATCATCTGGTGCAACTTTGTTTAAAATCTCCTTTCAGCACAAATTACATTTATTTTTTATCATATTTCACTTATTTTTTTTGTAGTCTATATCAATAGGTGTCATTAATCAATTACAGCTTGAATCTCTATCTCAAGGAAATTTATCGTCTAAATGTTTTGAATACAAACAAAAAGGACAATGGTTTCTAGCTGATCATTCAGGATGTTTTTCTATTAGTTTTCAGCAATTTTCACACTCAAAACTTTCATTTATCATTTTGAATCACATAATATTTATTTTGTTATTTTTGCAATATGTAAAATATTATTCCAGCAACAGATGTTACCATTCATATTAACCATAATCTGAAAACAACATTTTCTTCAGACCATCAAATAGCTTCTAAGTGATGATGAAAAGGGGCAATTCTAAATATTTTTTTACCTTTTCTAAATTTTTTACTAGTAAGTTGAATTATAACGCTAATAGTCTCAAATATAAATACAGATCATAGTATTAATAATACAAAAATCGTATCAGTTAACATTGCTAAAATTCAAAGTGTTGCTCATAAGGATAGACTTCATACATCTCACATATAAAGTTTAGCTGGCTTAACATTAAACCAGAGAAAAGCTAACAATGCTCATACTATACTTATACACAGAGTTGCTAACAAAAACATTCACTGATCAAATGTTATATATGTATATACTATATACGAAAATAATAATAGTCATCATGCTAGTCAATCTAAGCCATCTGTAATATTTACACTGTTTGAAACAGATATTATAACTAATATAAAAAGCGGAATGAAATATAATCATATTTTTAAATCTTCTCAAAATGGATGACTAAGTCATCTAACAAAGTCTCAAGCTCAATCAGTAATATTCCATCAAAGTTTATAATAAAACCAAAATGCTCATAAAGCAGCAAAAAAAGTTAATCAAAACATTTTTACTCTAGCAGAGATTCATTTATTCTTTCATATTCACTTAGCATTAAGATAATCATCAACTAATCATAGCATTCAAATACTAAATAGAGTAAATAAAGGTAAATAAGTTTCTTGCTTATTTAATAGATTATTATTAATAAAGTCTAGTTGTTGCAAAAGTATACTTAATATTACCATTGAAAATACAACAAATAGTATTACAGCTCATCACATTGTTGGAGTTCATTCCTTTTTTTTGTGCAATTTTGCAAACTCTGTAGCTTTTCAGATTGTTGCGTTTTCTCTTATTTGTTTACCTAAATTTAATTTTTTTATATGATTTATAAATATAGGAATTATTATTAGTCCGACAATAAATGTAATTATTCAGAATGAAAATATAGATATTAGGTGTGAATTCATTAGTATTTTTGTTTTTAATTAATCATACTTAGTCTATAAAAAAGTTCTATATTTACAAGTTTACTTTACAAAAATAATAATACAAATAAACTTATTATATTATATTATATTATATTATATTATATTATATTATATTATATTATATTAAATTATTATCAAAAAAAATGGAACTGACAAAAATTATAATCACAGCTATGCAAGAAGAAGCTGATTTAATCGTAAAAAGATTTAATTTAAAAAAAATAGAATGAAAAAATAGTGTAGTATTATATGAATGATTAAGGAATACAGATGAATGAGATGAAAAAATTATCCTAGCCTTATCATGAATATGAAAAATACAAGCTTCAATAACTATGGTATATTTACTAGAAAATTACAGTCCAGATAAAATTGTTAACATATGAATAGCTGGTAGTTTAAATGTATCTGATTCAAAAATATGAGATGTATTTTTGCCCAATACATTTATTCAACATGATATATATTTGCCATTTGAGTGAGAGCATTTAGACTATGCAAAAAAACCAATATTCTTAAACTATGCTGTTTGAGATTCATTTGATTTAAATAAGTTCTGATTGATACTAAGTTGAATTTGTTTAACCTGAGATCAATTTATAGATGATGAAAAAAAAGTAATAGAATTAAGAGAAAAACATTGATGAGATATTTGTGAGATGGAAGCTTTTGCAGTTTTATCAACAGCTCGCTATTACAATTTATTAGATAAATGTGTAGTAATTAAGGCTGTTTCAGACTGAGCTAACAATGAAGCTATTGATGCACATATGAGTAACTTGGAATTTGCTATGAATAATAGTGTTGATGTACTAGAATTAGTTTTATAATAGATAGATAACTTTTAATTACTAAATAAATATTATATGATAATACAAAAAATAAAATTACTAATTTTAGCTTTAATTTCTAGTTTCTTATTCATAAGTATTTCTCATTGAAGTTATGTTGCTACACCAACATATCCCAACTGAACATGATCAATTGCCCCAACTATTACAACAAATACTACATGGTTACAGGTAATACATATTATTTAGACCATGATATTACGATTAACTCATGAGTTACCTTAACAATAGAACCTTGAGTTGTAGTTAAATTCGACGATTGACATAAGATGACAGTATACTGAACTCTTAGCGCTAATTGAAATTCATGAGCTACAATTGTATTCACATCAAAAAACGATGATTTTTATTGATATACGATTACTTGATCTACATGAAGTCCTCTTGCATGAAGTTGGCAATATGTATATTTCAGAGAAGCATGATCAAGCGCTTCAGTTATGGATTATGTACATGTTAAATATGCTGGTTCAAATAGTACATATTGAAGTATAAGCATTCTTAATAGTAATGTAAATATAATAAATTGACTAGTATCCAATTCTAAATACAGTTCAATTATTATAACTTCTTGAAGTCCAACTGTATCAAATAATGGTATAGCACTTTGAGGTAATTATGATTCTATAGTTATAAAATGATGAAGTCCTACGGTTCAAAATAATGTAGTATCATGATGAAATGATTGAATATATATTACATGATGAACAAATATGACTGTTACAGGTAATAGTGTTTCATTGAAAACATGATATGGTGTACTATTTTGAACTGCAGAGCCAATTTTAGTTTGAAATAATAATACAATAAATACTAATGGTCAGGATGATGTGTACAATATTATGTCACTAGCCATTACATCTACAGCATGAACACTTAAATCAGATCGTACAATATTTGTAGTATGACCAACTACTATATCATCATGAAAAACATTAACTATTCCATCTTGATCAATAATTAAATTTAATTTAGGTCAGACAGTTACTAGTTATTGAAATATACAAGCAAGTTGAACATCTTGATCTAACATTATATTTACATCAAAAAATGATAATTCAGTATGAGCAACTATACCATGATCAACATGAACACCGTCTACTTGAAATTGGGGATATCTTTATATTAGAGATGCATGATCAAGCGCTTCTATTTTTGATTATGTACAATTAAGGTATGGATGATTAAATCAAACATACTGAAGTATTAGAATACTTAATTCAAATGCTACTATAACTAATTCATTAATAGATTATTCAAGATATAATTGAATAATTATAAGTTCTTGAAATCCAACTGTAACAGATAACACTATAACAAATGGATGAACATATGATGCCATAAAGATAGCTTTATGAAGTCCTACAGTTCAAAATAATACAATAGTATGAGGAGGTGATTGAATATATATCACTTGAGGAACAAATATGACTGTCACAGATAATAATATTTCGTGAAATTCATGATATGGTGTATTATATTGAACTGCAGAGCCAATTTTAGTTTGAAATAATAATACAATAAATACTAATGGTCAGGATGATGTGTACAATATTATGTCACTAGCCATTACATCTACAGCATGAACACTTAAATCAGATCGTACAATATTTGTAGTATGACCAACTACCATCACATCATGAAAAACATTAACTATTCCATCTTGATTAATAATTAAATTTAATTTAGGTCAGACAGTTACTAATTATTGAAATATACAAGCAAGTTGAACATCTTGATCTAATATTATATTTACAACAATAAATGATAATTCAGTATGAGCAACTATACCATGATCAACATGAACTCCAGTAACATGAAATTGGGCATATATATATTTTAATGGAGCTTGATCTAGTTCTTCATCCATGGATTATACACAAATTAGGTATGGATGATCAAATCAGACATACTGAAGTATTAGAATACTTAATTCAAATGCTACTATAACTAATTCATTATTTTATTATTCAAGATATAATTGAATTGTTATATCTTCATGAAATCCCATTATTAATAGTAATATTATAATAAATTGAACTTACAGTTGAATAAAATATACAGCTTGAACTCCTGTTATTTCTTATAATTTATTTTATAATAATTCTATTCCTGCTGATAATTATACTTTAGACTGAACTAATATTACTTGAACAGACCCTCAGGTAAATGTCTGACTTGATTGAGTATCCCAAGCATCTGCTACTATAAATATGTGAGATCCAGCTTTTTGAAACCATAGTGTTACATGAGATAGATATGATATTTGACCCTTTGAATTTGCCTGAAATTTCATAAAAACATACGCGGCAACTATTAGTTGAGTTGATTGAAGAACCTTAACTTATGAATGGTCATTACTGAGTGAACCTAGTATATGAAATACTGTTATAACTTCAGCTACATGAACAATTATTGCTGATTGAAGCATTGCAGTTGATCTTTTAATTTCTAAAATATGAGCTTATCAAGTTCAGTTGGAAATTAAAGAATGATGAACAGTAATTGCTACTTGAACTAATAGTTTTAATATATCAAATTAATTAATACATCAAAAAAACCAATACAACATGTATTGGTTTTTTAAAAAAATTAATATTTTTCAAAATAAATATTAGTTTCATCTATTCATAAGTCCTTTAATATTTTGACTGATGATTCTATCATAGCGGGTGCTCAACATATATAAAACTCCTCAAATTGAGAACAGTTATCCTTAGTCAGATAGTTAGTCGTATATCACTTATTATATCATTCTTTGTCGCACTTACTTAAATATATATCGTAATCAAAACTTTTATTATCATTTTTTAATTTAGCTATTTCTTTTTCATAAAATAAGTCTTTTGACTCTCTAACTCAAAAAAGGAGTTTTATATTAGCATCCTGTTTCAGTTCAAGCACTCATTGTATTTGATTCCAAAGAGGAACAAAACCAGTACCAGTTCATATAAATAATTTATTTTTATTATTTTCTGCTAGTAAAAAATGTCATGCAGGTCAAACTCATCTAAGAGTTTCTCATATATTTAAATCACAAATTAATATGCTTCATCATCTTCATCACTCAATTTTTTCCCGTTTTTTAATTATCAATAATATTTTATCTCATTCAATTTTTAATATTGAATAAGCTCTTCATCATATTTTGTCGAGTAAAAATGTTATAAATTGACCTGGTTTCATTACTATTTTGTTTTCAGATTGAAAAAGCATTTCGTAGACATTCTCAGTTAGATTATTTTTTTCTAATAATTTAAAATTCTGTATCATTGTTTTTTGTTAATTATTTTTATTATAGTATTTATTTTTATTTTAAAATCAAAAAAAAAGGCGAGAACATAGTTCTCGCACTTAATTATAACTCCTCCCTTTCAAAGGGTTTTACTAATAATTCTAGAGTTATGTCGGTCTGTATCTATATTTCGCTGTTTGATTAGCAACATGTCTATCATGTAAACTAATACTCGTATTTGATTCACCCAAAATAATAGTCTTATCGATTGGTGAGTGTTGTACGTTTTTTGTTTCTTTTCCGATTATGTTTCCAATATCGGGATCCTGTGTTTCGGTGCTCATTATTATATTCCTCTTATATATATTGTTAGTAAAACATTTTGTAAACACTATGCTTACAATTAAAAATTTATTAATAAAATTTTGATTGTCAAACTAATTTATTTTTAAGTAATTAAAAAAGGCAGTATAAAACTGCCTTTAGTAACAATTTGATGCTTACTTAATTTCATAAAACCATAAGCATATTTAGAGTATCCTGTCTCTTATATTTATTTCAAATTGTTTAAAATGTGATTCTGTAGCTAAACTAATTCCGTTAGTCTGATCTCTTAATAATAAATCTCTTCGTTTTTTTCTCTTCATTCCTTTTTCATTACCATCTTTACCATCCGCTTTGTCTTTTGTTTTTTTTACATGATAGCTACCACTATCACTTGCTGCATCAACCATTATGTTCACCTTTTTCATTTACTTTTGAGAAAAAATTTTCTCTAAGTAATATTTTTATATTCTTAAATTGTAATTTGTCAATATATTTGTCAAGATAATTATTTTCCTTTGCATATTATCTTAAATAAGTTAAACTTATTTTAATTAATTTTTTATACTAAATCATGGCTAAGAAAATATATTTGATTGATGGAAATTCTTTTATTTATAGGATGTTTTTTGCCTTACCTGAATTTGCAACGAAGGATTGAAAAATAGTTAATGCAATTTTTTGAATGGCAAAGTTTTTTGTAAATAGTTTGGTAAAACAAGACCCAGATTACTTAATATTCTTAAAAGATGCTAAATGACAAAATTTTCGTCATAAAATATATGCTGATTACAAAGCTACAAGAGATAGGATGCCAGATAGTCTTAGAACACAAATATGAGATATAGAAAAAATGATATGATTAATGTGAGTTGATATAATAGAAGTAGATTGATATGAAGCTGATGATGTTATTTGAACATTAGCAACAAAACTTTGAAAAGAGGATGAAAATGATATTTATATACTATCGTGAGATAAGGATTTATATAGCCTAATAACTCATAATGTATCTGTATATGATACAATGAAAAGAAGAATATTTAACCCAGAAAAAGCTACAGAAAAATTTTGAGTAGAACCTAAAATGATAATAGATTATTTAGCTATTGTGTGAGACAAGGCGGATAATATACCTTGAATAGATTGATTTTGACCTAAAAAAGCAGTGGATTTAATAAATATTGTTTGATGAGTAGAAAAAATATATGATTTGATAGCTACTAATAATTTTGAGTCCATTTCAGAAAAAGAAGTAAAAAATCTTTTACTAGAAAAATTTGACGAGGAAAATACTAAAAAAATATTTTGATGTTTTAAATGAAAAACATTTGAAAAATTAATAAGTTCAAAAGATGATGCATTTTTAAGTAAACGTCTTGCAACTATCGATTTAAATATCGATATGGATGAACATATGTTAACGGATGAAGTTGCATGAGATGGTATAGTAAATAAAAAGTTTGATTTAGAGGATTTTAAATTCAGACCAGATAATTTTTTAAATGAAGAAGTTAAAGAATATTTTAGAAGTCTAGAATTTCATTCTTTAATATGAGACTCTGAAGAAATAAAAGTAAAAACATGGACTGATTTATGATTAAAAGTAAAGATTATACAAACGAAAGATAGTCTAGATGAATTATATGAAAAAATAAAGAGCTACAAAAAGATTTCACTTGATACAGAAACTACGTCCTTAAATATTATTGACGCTGACCTTGTTTGAGTAAGTATATACTTAGATGATGACAATATATTTTATCTAAATAGACTTCACAATTGAGATAGTGTTAATGATTCAGAACTAAAAATCTTCCTTAAAAATACTCTAAATTTGGATATACTAATTATTGGGCATAATTTGAAATATGATCTTGAAATAATAGACTTATTTATTTTAGATAATTCTAGATGAAACATGGAAAATAATCTTTGACAAATGAGTTTAGAAATGTAAAATAACGAAACAAATATAATTAATTTAAAAACTAACTTAAAATAATATGTTCAAAAGAATTTTTCTATTCATGATGATGAATATTGCAATAATAATTGTGCTAACACTTGTATTTACTATACTAGAACGTTACTTCGGCATTAGGATGGATCTATATTGATTCAATTATGTATCAATATTTATATATGCATTAGTAATATGATTTACCGGTTCATTTATATCTCTTGCTATTTCAAAATGGATGGCAAAAAGAGCTTATAAAATAAAAGTTCTAAAAATTGAAGACTTTGATAATCTAAATGAAAAACAAAAAGCTGTTTGGACTATAGTTCAAGATTTATCAGAGAGAAATAATATAAAAATGCCAGAAGTAGGTATATATAATTCTGCTGAACCAAATGCATTTGCTACATGAATGACAAAAAATAGTAGTTTGGTAGCAGTGTCAACTGGTTTACTAGATGTGATGGATAAATGAGCAATAGAATGAGTTGTAGGTCATGAAATGGCACATATATTAAATGGTGACATGGTGACTATGACACTATTACAATGAGTATTAAATACTTTTGTCATATTTTTTGCTAGAATAGTATCAAATATAATCGCTAGTAGATTAGATGAATGATTGTCATGAATTGCTTATTTTTTAGTTAATATTCTGTTACAAATCATTTTTTGAATATTAGCATCATTTATTGCAATGGCATTTTCTAGACATAGAGAATTTAGGGCTGATGCTTGAAGTGCAGAATTCTTATGAAAAGAAAAAATGATAGCCTGATTAGAGGCGTTGAAAAAAATGCAGTCAATAGCATCATCTGATGATTCAAATTTAGCTGCAATGAAAATTTCAACTAAAAAAAGAACTGGTATTATGGCCTTACTTTCTTCACATCCAGACTTAGATGATAGAATAAAAGCTTTAAAGGAAATGAATATATAAAAAATAAACTCTAGATAATGTCTAGAGTTTATTTTTTGCAATAAATTATAAGTCTTTATAATAAATAAATATTATATTTTTAATTTAATACTATGTTTAAAAAATTAACTACTACAATTGCTTTACTAGCAGTTACTTGAACAATGACTTTTGCTATGAGTTTAGATACTGAAGAGATAGAAGCTGCTAATAATTTAGCTGAACAATGAATAATAAATAATCATATAAATAATCCTGAGAATTATAATTTAACAGATAGCGTCTTAAGACAAGAAATAGCAGCAGTTGCAAGATGAGTTGCAAAGTTGGACAAAAAAGATGAATGTGATAATATATTTGATGACTTATCAGCAACAAATCCTAATACCTGGGCTTGTATAAATGTAGAAGTGCTTGTTGATAATGATTTAATTTCTAAAAATACTAATTTTAGACCAGAAGATAAAATTACAAAATCAGAAACTTTGTGAATGTTAATAAAAGCTATCTGATTTGATTATGAATACGACACAACTAATTCAAAAAATTGGCAAGAACAAATTGTAGATTACGCTGCTGAAATGGATATAATTGAAGCTTTTACAGACTATGATACAGAAGCTACTAGATGATGGGTTTTTAAAGTTGCTGATGTAACTATTAAAAAAGATATAGAAATAAAAATAGAAAAATGAGTTTACTCAGATGAAGCTATGTAATTAGTAATAAAAAAGAAAAACAGGAATTTCAAATTTCTGTTTTTCTTTTTTAATAAAATAATTATATTATCTTTAATATAAATTAATAGATATTATGGAGCATAAAGAATTATTACAAATATACAGAGATCAAATTGATACACTTGATAAAGAAATAATTTATTTACTTACTAGAAGATTTCAGATTGTTAATGAAATATGAATTTTAAAAAAAGAAAATAATATAGATGCATTACAAAATGATGTTTGGAATAAGCTGATATCCGACCATATTGCTGTATGAAAAGAAATCTGATTATGAGAATGAATTATTAAAGATATATGGAATAGAATTCATATTGAAAGCTTAGAAATAGAAAAAAGTTAAAAATGCTCATTATTTGTATTTTTTTCTTATTTATGAGATAATTATTACAATATTTAATAATTATCTATTATGTGAATTGAACAAGTATTTACAGCTGAACAACATGAATGACAAGAAACAACTGTTGAAATGGATAGAAATGCTTTACTAAAGTCATTAGAAGAGCCATATGGTTCATCATATATTATTACAGATCTAGTTGATTGAATTTGACAAGACATAAATAAATTAACATGAAAATTGGATAAAAATTTTCAAATGACGAATGAATCTGAATCGTGAAAGTCATTTACAGATAAATTATGAATTTCTTCAAACGTAAAGAATGCTAAAGATAAATCACAAACTAATGAAGGAGCTATTAATGTATCTGTCAAAGATTATGATAAACAAGTTGTTGGATTAGTAGATTGATTAAATAAAATACTTAGCGAAAATCAATGAAATACAGATAAATTAGAAGCCAATTTACGTTCAAAACTATGATTTTGAAAATTAGGAGCTAATACTCCAATTAATATTAGCTCATTTACAAATAATCTAAAGGATAACTGAGCAAGAGAAGGTTTCAGTAGTTTTCTTACTTCTAATCTTGAAAAAGATAATGTAAATCCAGAAAAATCTACAGAATCTTCTAAAAAGTGAACTAGAATGAATAATTCTATAACTAGTCAGTTTGATGATTTATTTAAAGATAATAATGATAAATCTAGTGAAGAATGAAATAATCCATTCGCAGTAACATGAGCTATTAAAAATATAAGGGATAAAAAACTTAGAGACTCAAATACAATTGATAGACAAAGCTAATAAATTAAAAAATGAATAAAAAAGAAAAAGAAATACTTACTATAGTAGAAAATATGTCATCAATATTTAAAATTGATGATAAAACTAAAAATGAAATTTATAATAAAATATCATCTTTTGACGATAATGAGATTTTAGATATAATCAAAATATTAAATTTATATAATAATGATCAGAATGAGTTAATCAAGAAACTGAAAAAGACTATTATGTTATGAAAAAATAACTTAGAAGAAATAGTGGAAAAAATAGAATATCAAAACAAAGAAAAGGATTTGTTTAATGATATATAAAAAAAATTATATAAAATGTTTTGACATTTATTTAATTTTTTTTAGTATAAAATCAGTTATAAATAAATAACAAATATGAAAAGAATTACAACTACATCTTTATTATTACTTTTAGGAATCACCTAAGAGTAGTTTTTTGTAATTAATTTTCCATAACTCTCTTAGGCATAAACGTCTTTGAGAGTTTTTTAGTAGCTAAAAATAATAATATGAGGAAAATAGAAATATTTGATACAAGCTTGAGAGATTGAGCGCAAACAGCGGGAGTTAATATGACTCCTGAAGTAAAAATAGAAATAGCTAAAAAAATAGATGAGTTATGAATACCTATGATAGAAGCTTGATTTGCTATATCATCTATATGAGATCAACAAGCTATTCGTACGATTTCAGAAGAAGTAAGTGCGAGAGTTTATAGTTTATCTAGACTCATGGAGTGAGATATTAATGTATCACATGATGTATTATCTGAATCAACTAATAGATGAATTCATACATTTATATGAACCTCACCAATGCATAGAAACTACAAACTACATAAAACGAAAGCTGAAATTTTGGAAGATATCGATAGATATGTTTCATATGCTAGAAATAAATTTAACAGTAGTTCAGATGCAATTATGTTTTCTCCTGAAGATGCACTTAGAACTGAAAATGATTTCCTATTTCAAACCATAGAAACAGCAATAAAAGCTTGAGCAAATCAAATAAATATACCAGATACTGTTTGATTCTCTCAGCCTATGGAAATATGAGTTTTAATGAAGGATTTGGTTAATAGTTATCCCTGAGCAGACTTTAGTGTACATACCCATAATGATCTTTGAAATGCAGTTGCTAATAGTTTAGCTGCAGCTTATAATTGAGCTAATATTATTCAATGAACAATACCTCCTGCTTACTGAGAGAGAGCATGAAATGCTGATTTAATACAAGTTTTAATGAATATTATTAAGAGACCTGATATTTATGATTTTGACCTTGGAAATAAGCTTGATATGAAAAAAGTAAGTGATTTAGTTATGTTTATATCGAATTCTATCTGAAAAAGAGTCTCAGATAATCATCCTATTATATGATCTGATGTATTTAAACACTCTTCATGAATACATCAAGATTGAACAAGTAAAAATAAAACTACCTATGAAATAATATCACCTGAAGAAATTTGATACAAAATTGAACAAAGCTTTATTCTAACAAATCAATCTTGAAGATCTTGATTAAATAACGCTATAGTAGTATATTTTGGAGTTCAGCTAACAAGCGATACACTTAATGAAGTATTTACTAAATTTAAAGAAATTAGTTCTACAAATTCCGGTGTTATTGTTACTATGGATGACATTAGAGAAATACTACTTGATTCATGAGTAAACTTAAAGAGAAATATTTATATTAATGATTATTCCATCACGATTGATACGGTACACTCAAAGGCTTCAATTGAATTGACTCATGATTGAGAAGTAGTTACTGCACTATCGAATTGAGTAGGACCAGTAGATGCAATATATAATGCTATAATTGATGCTTTAGGTATGAGTGATTTAAATCTAATAGATTTTAATATTTCAGCATTGTCATCATCTCCATCATCTGAGGCAAAAGTGTCTATCAAAGTGGAATCAGATTGAAGAATATATGAAGAATTTTGAGTTGATAAGGATATTGTAAAGGCATCCATAAATGCTTTTGTAAATTGTTTGGATAGAGTCTCAGGTAAATAAAAATTTGCATTTTCTTATATTTATTTTATATTATAGGTAAGTAAAGTATTTCTAAATAAAATATCTGACTTGGAAACTCAGCTTTAGATTTATGATACAAAAGTAAATACTTCGGGTGGAACCGTCCTCATATAAGGACCCTGAAGGCAATAATAATTGAAATTGCCTTTAGGGTTTTTTCTTAATTATTTGATTTCCATAATTTTCTTCCCTTATTAAGGGAAGTCCTCAGGAATGTAATGGATGAGGGGTGGGTTATTTACTAACTAATTATTGTCTTATGAGTAGCGTAACTATGAAAGATATCGTAAATCTTTCTCAAAATAGGTGATTTGTATACGGGTGATCTGAAATATATTGATGATTAGCTAATAGTTGGGATTATGGTCCTTATTGATCACTATTGAAAGAAAATATAAAGTTTCTATGGATGAAAGAATTTATTCAAAAAAGAACCGATAATATGTTAATCGATTGTTCTTTAATAATGAATCCAAAAGTATGGGAGGCTTCTGGTCATGTTGGATGATTTTCTGATCCATTAATGGATTGTAAAGAATGTAAATCTAGATTAAGAGCTGATAAAATAGTAGACGATTACCTAGATAAAACTTGAGATAATGAGCCGGAATCATATGTTTGAGATAAAACTGATTCAAATATATTAGAGGAATATATAAAAGAAAAGAAAATAACTTGCCCAGATTGTGGAAAAAGTAATTTTACTGAAATAAGAAGTTTTAACCTAATGTTAAAGACTTATTTATGAGTAACTGATGACACAGCTTCTGAAGTTTACCTTAGGCCAGAAACTGCTCAATGACAATTTGTAGATTTTGCAAATGTTGCTAGATCAAGTAGGAGAAAATTACCATTTGGTATAGCTCAAGTTGGTAAAAGTTTTAGAAATGAAATTACACCAGGTAACTTTATATTCAGAACTAGAGAATTTGAACAAATGGAGATAGAATATTTTGTAACTCCGTGAGAAGATGATGAAGCTTTTAAATTATGGAAATGAGAATCTGAAAGATTTTTAACTGAAGTTATATGATTAAGTAAAGAGAATATTAGATTTGTTTCAATAAAAAAAGATGAACTTCCTCATTATTCAAAAGAAGCATGAGATTTCGAATATAAATATCCATTTGGTTGGTGAGAAGTGGAAACACTTGCTAATAGAACTGATTACGATTTATCTGCACATATGAAAGCTTCAAAGCAAAATTTAAGTTATTTTGATGCAGTTAATAACAAGAAATTTTTACCATATGTTATAGAGCCTGCAATGTGATTAGGTAGAATAGTTTTGGCTAGTTTATGTGATGCATACACAGTTGATGAAGAAAATAATAGAACTTATTTAAAGTTTCATCCAAAAGTAGCTCCAATCAAGGTTTGAGTATTACCAGTAATAAAAAAGATATGACACTTAGCCAAGGAGGTATATGCACAATTATCAGAAGATTTTATTTGTGAATATGATGAAGTAGGTTCAATATGAAAAAGATTTGCTAGAATGGATGAAATTTGAACACCATTTTGTATATCAATTGATTCTAATAATTATGATGAATGAAATGTTACTGTTAGATTTAGAGATAGTATGGAACAAGAAATTGTAGCTATAATAGAATTAAATAATTTTATCAGAGAAAGATTAAAATAAAAAAACTTACACATATGTGTAAGTTTTTTTATAACTCAATATTATCTTCTATTTTTTCATTTACAATTTTATTATCACTATTAGAGTTAGAAGTTATTTTATTAGTCTTAATAACTACTGTAGAGTTAATTATATTATGTAATCATTGTTTTTTCTGTGTAAATGCTATCATTAAATATCATATACCAATAGTAAAGGTATTTACTATCTTTACAAATGGATAAAAGAAAAGTTGTAGTCATGTCGCTGACTTGATTTCATTTCAGTTAATTTTATAAACTTTTATTCACATAGCTTTGTATCATATTGTTTGTCAATCTCTAAACCAGTAATAAAGATTTATAAACAGAGGTATAATTAAATATCAAATTATTCCATCTATAAAAGCAGCTAGAAGCCTTCTCCAAAATCATGAGTATTCAATATCTTTTTCTGAAAAATTTATTTTTTCAATAGTAGAATTTTGAATCAATAATACTATTCAATATATAGTTAATCAAAATGATAATAAATATAGTAATCAAATTAAATAATTTATTATATTAGTAGAGACTCAAGTAATAAATAGAAACCAGTCTACAATCGATCAAATTATAAAAATTAATATAATACTTATTGTAAAATAAAATCACATAATTAATTTTTTTCTTCTAGTGTCCATATATTTAATATATTATTTTTAAAATAAATAATAAAAACTACAGTTTTAAAGCTGTAGTTTGTATATTATAATTCAGTTGAACTATTATTTTCTTGAGTACTAGGAGTTTCTTGTGTTAAGGTATTTCCTAATGGATTATCTCAATATTGATTTTTTCATTCAGTTCATTTGAAAAAACCACAAATAATTGAAATATATAGATTAACAAGTGGTATTAATGCAAGTAACGCCATCCATCAGCTTTTATCTAAGTCATGAAGTCTTTTTACTAATATAGCAAAAGCTACCCATATAAATGGTATATATAATAAAGTAGATAATTGCATTACCATAGTTGATCAAGAAAATGCAGCTAAAATTATTAATACATTTAGTATAATACTAGCTAATATAGTATAACCCCAATATGGAGCTCTATTTATTCTTCACTCATAGGAAAACAACATTTTAGAAATACTCATAGCAACAAAATTAATTAATAAATTTACTTTTTTGTGTAAAATTATTATAATAAAATTACTATTTTATGCAATTTATTTTTTAATACATATCATATGATAAACGCTAAAGAAAAGTTTTTTGATAGATTTGATCAAACATTTAAAATCTTTAAAAACAACTTCATTCAATTGTTTTTGCCAATGTTTTTATATAAATTTATAGCTGTTGTAGTTCTTTGAACTTTTTTAGTTGTTTTTTTCTTTTCTAATTTATGAGATATTGCTAATTGAACATTTGATTTATTCAATCTAGTATTTAATTCTTTTGTGATTATGAGCATTATTGTATGACTTGTCTTACTATTATTATACCTGATATTATATATTCCAATTTATATTTGATTAATTAGATCAATAAAGCAAGCTGTGGAATGAGAAGATATTACCACAATGGATAATTTAATTTTTGGTTTTAATAGAATATTTGCTTCATTTAAAACTTATTGGTATATATTTTCTTATGTTGCACTAATTCCAGCACTTTTATTTATTTCTTGATGATTACTATTTAACGCATGATATTATTATGAATCATATGCTTACTTAAAAGAAATTTGATGAGTTGTTATGATATTTTCAGTAATTCTATTTATAATATTTGCTATTTATAGATGAATAAAGGCTACTTTTCCAATATATTCTGCTGTAAATCATGACAATTTTTCTAAAGTTGATTTTTTAAATTCAGTTAATATTACAGATAATCAGTGGTGGAGAATACTTTGAAATACTGCTTTAGCCTGAATGATTATTTGATTTGCAGTCTCAATGGTATCAAACATTTTAAAAGTTTTTAGCTACTCTTGAATTGATTTTGCTTCTATAAAATCATTAGATGATGTATTAGCAATTACTTCAAATATAACTATTTATTCTCAAATACTATCGGGATTTTTGAATAATATATTTTCTACTATAGGTACTGTATTTATTATAATATTCGTATATTTATTATTCCTAAGACTAAAATTTGAATCAAATCCATCAAGAAACTTAGAATTATAAAAATAATAATAAAACTTGCTAAAAATACTTATGTGTATAATATGTATATATTATTTTATGTAAGTATTTTTTATGAATGAAAAATTATACTTAGCATTATTACATAAAATTTGAATAAACCACAAGAAGTTACACATTATTTTTGAAAATAATAGTAAGTATAAATGATTTTACGAAAAAATATCTTCAAATACATTATATTCTTATGGTTTCACTCCTAAACAAATTAAATTTATTCTAGAAAATAGAAATAAATATAATATTGCTGATATTAAGAAAAAATTAAAGAATAGAGAAGTTGTAATAGTTACTATTAATGACAATAACTATCCAGATAGTTTAAAGCAGATACCAAATAAACCATATTTATTTTATCTAAGATGATCTATTGATAATTCTCCCAAGTTTGCTGTTGTTGGTTCTAGAAAAATAAGCTCTTATTGAGAGCAATCTATTAAAAAAATAGTATGAGATATTTCTTCTTATTTTTCAATTGTATCCTGATGAGCAGCATGATGTGATACAACATCTCATATAGTAGCTTTAGAAAATAATTCTAAAACTATTTCTGTTATTTGAACATGAATTGATATAGATTATCCAGTTAATAATGAAAAACTTTATGATAGAATAGTAGATTGATGATGAGCTGTTATTTCTATTTTTCCTATTTGAGAATTTTGAAGTCCTCATAATTTTCCAATTAGGAATGAAATTGTTGCTTGATTATCTGTTTGAGTATTAGTTATTGAGGCAATGAAAAGATCATGAACTCTAATAACCGCTAATTTAGCATTAGATTTATGAAAAGACCTATTTACTATTCCTTGAGATATTTTTAAATCAAATAGTGAGTGATGTAATAATTTGATAAAAAAATGAATGGCAAAACTAACTAACTGTTCGAAAGACATATTAGAAGAATATAATATATTTGATTCAAATAAGCTAAAAGAAAAACAAAAAATTGTTTTTTCTGATGATATTGAAGAAAATATTTATAATATTTTAATAATAGATAATCTGACAATAAATGAATTAGTTTTAAAAATTGGTTTAGATATCAAGACAATTAGTTTTAAACTAAGTATGATGGAAATAAATATGCTTATAAAAAAATGACTTTGATGAAAATATGAAGTATTTTAGTTTGATTAATAATAAAAAATCCCTAAAATCACTCTATAGAAAACTTATTTTTTATAGTAATTAAATATATGGACAATTCCTTGTTTATAAAAATAGAAATCATCATTTTTATATTATCATTTTTATATATTTTATATTATCTTTGATTAAAGATGTATAAGGTATATTTTAAGGTGAAAAATGTTGTAAAACCAGTAAAAATAACAAAGAAAAAAACAGCATTAAATAAAGTTAATTTAAATAAAAAAACTAAAAAAACTAGTACGAAAAAAAACAAAGTAGTAAAAATAACTGATTCAGATAGAGAAAAATTAGCAGATATATTAAAAAAAGTAAAGGTGAATTCTTCTAAATGATATTTTGATTTATCAAAAAATCAGATTGTTGAATGACTAAGCTTGGATAAGTATAATGTTGATTTAAATATGGAATTGGCAAATATATATGAAAAAGAAAAAAATTACCTGAATGCTGAATATATTTATAAGGATTTATTAGAACATTTAAAAGTAGATTTCAAAATAATGAAGAAGCTGTGATATATTTATGCTATGCAGAATAAATTAAAAGACTCATTAGAAATTTACGAAAAAATTCATAATAAAAAAATGGCTGATGATGAGGTAATAGATCTTTTAGCTGAGCTTACATATAATATGAAGGATTATAAAAAAGGTCTTAAATATGTTAACTTATTCCTTGTTTCTAAGCCAAGAGATGTTGAAAAGTTATTTATGAAAGCGAAGTGTATGAGAAAACTTGGACAGTGAGCTGAAACATATGCAATTTATAAAAGAATACTAGAATTACAGCCATATAATACGAGAGCTAAAGCTAAAATTGACTCCTTTGAAAAAAATGTAAAAGAATTAGTAAAATAGTTTTTAACATTTATATTGAACATATTTTAAACATAAAAGTAAAGCATTTAATTTACTTTTATGTTTTTTTTTATACTCTTTAGTTTATATTTTACTCCTAAGTATTAGCTTGATGTTAAAAGTCCCACCACATGCATTAGAAGCAGAACAATCTGTTATATGAAGTATATTGATAGATAAAGATTGTTTTTTGACTATTTGAGATATGTTAAAAGCAGCTGATTTCTATAGTGATGCAAATTCAACGGTTTTTGATGTTATCTTTGATTTATATAAACAAAATAAACCAATTGATCTAATTACTGTAAAGGAAAAATTAGATGATAAAAAATTGTTAGACAAGATTTGATGAATAAGTTATTTAACTGAATTAACAGAAATTGTACCTACTACTGCAAATATCTTTGAATATGCACAAATAGTAAAAAACAAATCTGTACTTAGAAACTTACTTAGATGTTGAAACGAGATAATTTCCTATTGATATGATGAAGAAAAATCTATAAATGTACTTTTAGAAAGTACAGAAAAATCTGTATTTAATGTTACTCAGGTATTTATTCAAAATAAACTTGTTCATATAAACGATATTTTAACACAAAGATACGAAGAATTTGCAGAAATACATGAAAACCCTGATTTAATAAAAGATCATAGATTACAGTTATGATTTAAAGATTTTGATAATAAAAGTTGATGATTAAAATGATGAGATATGGTTATTATAGCTGCCAGACCATCAATGTGAAAAACAGCTTTTGCTCTTAATCTAGCACAAAATGTATGATATTCTGGGAAAAATGTAGCTATCTTTTCTCTGGAGATGAGTAAAGAACAATTAACTGATAGAATGATAGCTTCAGCAATGGAAATAGATAGTTGGAAACTAGCAAAATGAGAATTAGAAGATAATGAATTTGCAAAAATATGAGAAGCTATGGAGAAATTATCAAAAGCAAATATTTATATAGATGATACAGCATGATGAAATTTAACAGACTTAAAATCTAAATGTAGAAGACTTAAAATTGAGTCAGGACTAGATCTCATAGTTATTGATTATTTGCAACTAATGTCAACTTGAACAACTACTAATAGGGTACAAGAGGTATCTGAAATATCAAGATGAATAAAATCGCTTGCCAGAGAATTAAACGTTCCTATTATAGCATTATCTCAGCTATCAAGAGGTGTTGAATCTAGGCCAGATAAGAGACCTATTATGTCAGATCTAAGAGAATCATGATCTATAGAGCAAGATGCAGATATGATTTTGATGATATATAGGGAGGAATACTATGATGAGTTTACAGAAAAAAAATGAGTTACAGATATTTTTATGAGAAAAAATAGAAACTGACCAATTTGAAATATGGAATTAATGTTTAATAAAAATAATCAAAAATTTGTAGAAATAGAAAGAAGTATTTGAGCAGGTGAATAAAAATGAATTAAAAAAAGAAGACTTTTAGTCTTCTTTTTTTTCTATTTCACCTAATCACGGTCTCTTATCTAAATCATCTTTAAATTCTTTTTTTATTTCTGCTATAACATTTTTTGTATTTTCAAAACTTTCAGTTGTTACTAACCTTTTTCTATAAGCTTTAACTCATGGGAAATATTTTAAGTATTGTACTAAGTGTTTCCTTATTTCTAGATTTCACTTTCTTTTTCATTTAGTTTCTACTAGTTTTTTTGCATGAAATTCCATTTGGTCCAATATTTCTAAGAGTGTTGGGTTTTGTTCTCATGCTAAAAAACACCATGGGTTACCAAAGCTTCATCTTCATATCATAAATCAATCTAGATTTTTAAGTTTTTTCATTCAATCATCATAATTTAGCACATCTCAATTTGCTATAACAGGAATATTCAAGTGCTTTTTAAGTTCATAAATTGGTTCTAAATCAGCATCTCATGTGTATGCTTGTTTAGCAGTTCTTCAATGAATAGTTATTAAACTTGCTCATGCCTTTTCTAGTCATTTAGTAAACTTTATTAAATCTTGACCTCAGTCAAAACTAAGTCTTGTTTTTACTGATATTGGTAAATGAGTAGCTTCATTCATTGCTCTTACTATCTCAAATGCAGTACATTCGTTTATTAGTAGACTAGATCAATGTCAGCTTCTTACAACTTTTTTAGCTGGACATCACATATTTATATCTATTCAGGCTATATTATACTTTGGATCTGATATTATTTTTGCAGCTTTCGCAAACATTTCAGGATCTTTTCAAAATATTTGAATGATCAATGGGTTTTCAGATTCTTGATGTGGTAGAACAGAGTCAGCTAAAAATTTTGAATGCACTAAACCATCTGCACTATAAAATTCTGATATACAATATATATTAGGAGCTATATTTTTCATAGACTGTCTATATGCACTATCACCGTATCAATCCATTGGAGCAAGGAAAACTAATTTTCAATTTTTCTCTATTTGTTTTTTCCAGAAATCTTTCATTTTTTATGATGATTATTTAAATTTATATGATTTTATTCATAAATTAATAAAATTCAATACTTATTTATAAATAATATATTATAAATAGCAAGCAGATTTATTTGTATTTATTATTTAAAATATGATATAATTATATTAAGTTTAATTTCTAAACATTCTATATGAATATTTCTTCTGTATTAGCTAGAAAAAAGGAAAACAGTCTAAAATTAAAAAAGACTTTAGGATTATTGTTAAAGTTTAAACCTTTAGGATTAATCAAATTAGAAAATACTAAATTATCTGATGAATTAGTAGAGTGATTAAAATCTTTACCAACTGGTTTTGTAGTCTATACAAAAAATGCAGAAACAAAAATTTTATCTACTAATATTGTTCTTACCTGAAAACTAGATGAAACTGATGTCTCTTGATTTGACTTTATAGTATGTGATAATGAAATAGAGGAATTATATACATATATAGAAAAGTGAATTACACCAATAATAATAAAAGAAAATCACATGTGATCAATACTAAAAGAGTTTGATCCAATTAAGAATGAATGAAATGCTTTTTTCTATGAAGAATCAAATAAATGGAATATTTTTTATACAATTGTTAGATACATAGAAAATTACAAATTTCCATATGATAATAAAAATCTAGTTAAGAATATTTTAAAAGTATAATTTTGTATTACTTATAAGAAAATCTTAAATATTTTCATATTATCTTTTGACTTAAAAATAAAAAACATTAAAAAGTTATCATACAAATTTAGTTGATAACTTTTTTTTAATGGCTAAAAATCTTGTGATAGTCGAATCACCAGCAAAATGAAAAACAATTGAGAAATTTTTATGACCTGATTATAAGGTAGTAGCATCTATGTGACATATTAGAGATTTACCAGTTAAAACTTTATGAATAGATATAGAGTGATGATTTATACCAGATTATGGTATTAATGATGACAAGAAAAAAACAGTTGATAGTTTAAAAAAATTAGCTAAAGCTTCTAATGAAGTATGGATAGCAACGGATGAGGATCGTGAATGAGAAGCTATTGGATGGCATTTATGTCATACTTTAAAAGTGGATCCAAAAACTACGAAAAGAATAGTCTTTCATGAAATTACAAAAAAAGCTATTACTGCAGCAGTTGCAAATCCAAGAACTATAGATATGTGACTTGTAGATGCACAACAAGCTAGAAGACTACTAGATAGACTTGTTTGATACAAGGTTAGTCCAGTATTATGGAAAAAAATTAGGAAATGATTATCAGCTGGTAGAGTTCAATCTGTTGCCGTTAAGTTAATTGTAGAAAAAGAAAGAGAAATCATTGCTTTTAAGCCAGTAGAATCATGGAAAATATCTATTGAATTAACTCATAATTGAAAGAGTAAGTTCAAATCAACACTTTCAAAAATAGGATGAAAAGTTAAAAAACTTACTTCTAGAGAAGATGTAGAAAAAGTGTTAGCAACATTATTTGATGATATAACAACTCTAAAGGAAACAAAAAACAAGAAATGAAATACTTTATTATCTTCTAAGTCTGAATTAGACTTTAAGTTAGTTGATAGTATCAAAAAAGATAGTATTAGAAAGCCTTGAGCTCCTTTTACTACTTCTACATTACAACAAGAGTGAGCAAGAAAATTTGGTTTTTGAGTAAAACAAACAATGATGGTAGCTCAAAAATTATATGAATGAATGGATCTTTGAAATTGAGAAAGACAAGGGTTGATTACATATATGAGAACTGATAGTGTGAATTTATCTGACTTAGCAAAAGATCAAGCAAAACAAGTAATAGAACAAAGTTTTTGAAAAGAGTATCATAAAACTAGAAGTTTTGTAACTAAATCTGCATGAGCACAAGAAGCACATGAGGCTATTAGGCCTACTGAATTAAGTAGAACTCCTGAAAGTCTTGCTTCAGTACTAGATCCACAACAATTAAAACTATATACCCTTATTTGGAAAAGAACTATAGCTTCACAAATGAGTGATGCAGTTGTAGAAGTTACTACATTTAGTTTTTCTCCAGAAAGAGCTACAAATCAACTTTGGATTACAAAGTGAGAAGTTATAAAGTTTGACTGATTTATGAAACTTTATATAGAATGAACAGATGATGAAAGTGATGATAATGATGATGAAAACACGACTCTTCCAAATATAGAAATTTGAGAAGTGCTTCCAGCAACAAATTTAGAGGCTAATCAATGATTTTCAAGACCGCCTGCTAGATTTACAGAGGCATCATTAGTTAAAAAATTAGAATGAGAGGGGATAGGTAGACCATCAACTTATGCACCAACTATTTCTACTATTATTGATAGATGATATATTGAAAAATTTGATAAAAGATACCTAAAGCCTACTGAAATCGCTTTTACTGTGACAGATTTTTTAGAAGAGTATTTCAAAAAAATGATGCAGTATAAGTTTACAAAAGAAGTAGAAACTGATTTTGATAAAGTAGCAGAATGAGATATAAAATTTGAAAAAATGTTAGGTGATTTTTGGGAATGAACCCTTAAAAAAGATCTTGAACATGCATGAGCTAATGCTGAAAAAGTTATAGAAATGGTTTGAAAAAAATGTCCTAAATGTAAAGAAGAGCTTATTTATAGACATTCCAAAGTAGGAAAATTCATTGGTTGTTCAGGATATCCAGAATGTGATTTTATAGATCAACCAGAAGAAGAAAAAAACGCAATGAATGCTCTAAAAGAAAAATATGAGTGAAAAGCTTGTCCTGAATGAATAGAATGAACTATTGTTGTAAAAACTTGAAGATTTTGACCATTTTTAGCATCAAGTGAGTATCCAAAAGTAAAATGGATATGAAAAATTAAAGACGAAAAAGAAGAATTGCTAGAAAAATTACTCTCTGAAAAAGGATTTTTGATAGATGAGGAGTCATGAGAAGAAATGGTACTTAAAAATTCAAGAAGATGACCATTCTTAGCCGCTAAGAATTATCCTAAAGTAAAAATTGCTAAAAACATTCCAAAAGAGATATGGGATGAGCTAAATTTACAAATGCAAGAAAAAGAGGATTCAGAAACCGAAAAAGAAGAAAAGTAGTTTTTAGAAATAATAATTATTAAAAAATAGCACTTAAAAGTGCTATTTTTTTTGACAAAACATTTAATATATGTTTTAATATATATGTACTTTTATATTTTTAATTAGTTTTTATGAAAAAAAGAACAAAAAATAAAATTACTCAAAGCCTAAGATGGTCAGTATTTATTATGGCTGCCGCTACTATGAGTATTAAAATAGCTGAAGCTGCTGCTTATAGCTCTTTACAAATTATTGTTGAAAATCCTGAAATTGCTCAGTATTCAACATTAGTTAATTCTGGTTATTTATTAATCAGATAATTTAAAAAACAAAATTTTGATTTTTTAAGCTTGTTACTATAATAGTAACAAGCTTATTTTTTAATTAAACCAATAATATGACAACATATTATTTTATTGTACGAGTCAGTTAAAATTGAGATAACAGGTAATTATTAAAATTTTAACTATTAAAAACAAATTATGGACAACAATGATTTCCCAAAAAAGTACTCACCAAAAGAGTTCGAGGAAAAGCTATATACTCAGTGGGAAAAATGAGATAAATTTAAACCGAAGGAATCTACAACATGAGATCAATTTTATATACCAATGCCACCTCCAAATGTAACTAGTAAATTACATATTGGTCATTCTGTAATGCTTACATTAGAGGATTTAATGACTAGGTACCATAGAATGAAATGAGATGAAACTATTCTAATGCCTGGTACGGACCACGCATGAATATCTACACAGGTAAAAGTAGAAGAAAAACTTGCATTAGAATGAAAGGATAAACATAATATATCTAGAGAAGAATTCATAAAAGAATGTTTTGACTGGACTGATAAATATGGTTGAATAATACAAAATCAATTCAGAAAAATGTGAACAAGTTGTGATTGGTCAACTGAAAAATTTACATTTGAAGAGTCAATGAACGAAAAAGTAAACAAGGCATTTGTAGATTTGTATAACAAATGACTTATTTATAAGTGAGAATATATGGTTAACTTTGACCCTGTATTAGATACAGTTGTATCAGATCAAGAAGTTATTTATAAAGAAGAAGCATGAAAATTGTATCATATTACATATTTCGTATCTGGTTCTGATAACGAGGTTGTAATTGCTACAACTAGACCTGAAACTCTTTTATGAGATGTGGCGGTAGCTGTTCATCCAAAGGATAAAAGATATAAAAAATTACTAAAAGCTGGGAAAAAGTTAATTCTTCCAATTGTTAACAAAGAAATTCCACTTATTGCTGACGAAATGGTTAAAATGGAATTTTGAACTTGAGCAGTTAAAATAACCCCAGCACATGATGCTAATGATTTTGAAGTAGGGAAAAGACATGATTTACAATTAGATAATATTGTAATTTGAAAAGATTGAAAAATGACTGATATTGCTTGAATTCTAGCATGACAAGATTATATGACTGCAAGAGAAAATATAGTTGAACTGCTAAAGGCAAAATGAAATTTAGTAAAAATAGAAGATCATATATCAAAAGTATGATACTGAGAAAGAACTAATGCAAAAATTGAAACTATTGTTTCAACTCAATGGTTTGTTAAAGTAGAACCTATTATTAAAAAGGTAATAAAATGATATAGAGCAAAAGAATTTGAAATTATTCCAAAAAGATTTAATAAAACATTTGAAGATTGGGCTTTTAATTTAAGAGATTGGTGTATATCTAGACAATTAATTTGGTGACATAGAATACCTGTTTGGTATGGACCAGATGGTGAAATCTTTTGTAGTGAAACAGAAGAACAAGCATTGGAAAACGCTAAAGCACATTATTGAAAAGACACTGAATTAGAACAAGATTCTGATGCATTAGATACTTGGTTTTCTTCATGATTATGGCCATTTTCAATACTTTGATATGAAATTTGAGCAGATAAACAGCCTGACATGTTTCATAAATTTTACCCTGCACAAGTTTTAGAAACTGGGCATGATATAATATTTTTCTGGGTAATTAGAATGTTGATGTTTGGATACGAATTTACATGAGAAACTCCATTTAAAACAGTTTATCTTCACTGATTAGTAAAGGATAAAGATGGTAAAAAAATGAGTAAATCTCTTGGAAATGGTATTGATCCAATAGATATGATAGATAAATATTGAACTGATGCACTTAGATTGACTTTGAGTATATGAAATACACCATGAAATGATTTAAAATTTGATGAAGTAAATGTTGAAAATAATATGTTTTTCATAAATAAATTATGGAATGCTTCTAGATTTGTTTCAGCTTATGTTGAATGAACTAATGATATCAATAAAATAGAAAAAGATTTAATAAAAAATTATGATAATTTAATGTTCCATGAAAAATGGATTTTATCTAGAATTAAATATTTATCTGAATTAGTAACTGATGCAATGGAAAAATATAATTTTTCTGAAGCTGGACAAGAGTTACAAATTTTTACTAGAAATGAATTTTGTGATTATTACATAGAGGAATTTAAGCTTACAAAAGATTCTTCAAAGTATGGTTCAAAAGTAATAACTTATGTTCTCGATAGATTACTTAAATTATGGCACCCTTATATACCATTTGTTACGGAAGAAATTTATAATAAACTATGATTTAGTTGAGATTTAATTGATGCAGAATGGTGAAAAGTATTATTAGTTAGAGATGAAAAATTAGAAAAAGATAAGAATTTTATTATAGATATCATAAAAGAAATAAGAAGTCTTAGATCTAGTAATAATATAATGCCAAACAAAAAGGTTTGAATTCTTATTTATGCAAAAAATAAGAATGCAGAAATTATTGAAAATGTTTCAGTCTTAATATCTTGAATTGTAAATGCTGATAGTTTTGAAATAGTAAGTAAAAAACCTATTGACGATAATTTAGCTTACTGAATAATTAAATCATGAGTTGAAGTATTTGTTGATACGAGTAATGCTCTTGATGTTGATAAAGAAATTTTAAGACTAAAAGAACAAATAGTTGATACAAAAGAATATATTGCAATATTAGATAGAAAATTATTAAATGAGGCCTTTGTCAATAAGGCTCCTGAAAAACTTGTAAGAGCTGAAATGGAAAAGAAAGAATTAGCAAAAGTTAAATTAGAAAAATTGGAATTAAAAATATCTAGGTTTAAATAAAAAAAAGAAGTTATATATAACTTCTTTTTTTGTGTTTGTAAAGACGAAAAAACTTTTATTCTATAGAAAATCAGAAAAATAATTATAATCAAATTATTAATTTTAAATATATAATTATGAAAACAAGATCTACATTATTAGTTACTTTATTATTACTATTAACTAGTTGTTGAGCCGATAGTTCTAAGGAGACATTATCAATTACTAGAATGGAAACAATTACAAATGATATTTCTGTAGAATATAATTGAGAAAAAGAGGAATTATCCGTTTGAGATATTATTATTAAACCAGGTATTAGTGATAATTTCCCAAAAAACTTATCAATATATAAAAATGCTAAAACTTATATAAATTCAAATGTAAATAATTATTTATATTTCATTATTTATGATTGAACAATAGCTGAAACTATTTGAGAGTATTATATTGATTCACTAGAAAAATTAAACTATACTAGATTAAATAATGAATTTATTGAACAAATAGATATTGAAGAAGATTTAAGTAATAAAATAAATTATTTAAATCTTGAATATGCAATAAAAAATAGTGATTATATAATTCCAGAAGATAGAGTATCATATTTAACTAATAATTCAGAGTGATTTACTAAAAATATTGATGATGAATATTTAGATACTATACAAATATATATAAAAGATAAGGTCCCAGAGGCAATAAAAGACTGAACATGAATTGAGGGAGTGTTCGTTGAGATTTATTACTAATTATTTACATCTTAATTTTACTAAAAAATAAATAATATGATAATAAAAAACATAAAGTTACTAATACTGTCTATAATAATAAATTTTGTATTGATATCATTAACTTCTGCTGCTACAATAGTAACAGGTTGAACTATTTCATCTAATACAACATGGACAACTTGAAACACATACCATGTAACATCAAATTTATCTATTAATTCTTGAGTACTATTTACGATTCAAGAATGAGTAGTAATTAAAATTGATTCTTGAAGGAGCATAGCAATAAGTTGAAACTTGCAAGCTATATGAACATTATGAAACGAAATTATATTTACTAGTAAAAATGATGATTCAGTTTGAGATACTATAGTTTGATCTAGTTGATCTCCAAGTCCCTGAGATTGGTTAAATTTTTCTTTAAATTGAGCATGATCTGATTTATCAGTACTAGATTATCTAGAAATAAAATATTGATGAGCAACAACTGCTTGACTTCTTTTTAATGTATCAGATTCTACAATAAGTAATAGTTTAATTACAGATAGTGCTACAAAATGAATATGGTCTTATTCGTCTAATCCATTGATATCGTATACTACTGTAAATAACAGTGGGAGTGATGGTATACATTTATACACATGAGCTCCTCTATTATTTGATAATAACATGATTTCAAATAGTGGATGACACTGATTAAATATATGAACAATAAGCATAGATATTACTAATAGTACTATGAGTTGAAGTACATTATATGGAATTTATTCTACATCTTATACATCAACATATTTAAATAATCAAGTTTTAAATAATGGAAATCCCATTTATAGTGAAAATGTAGAACCATATTTAGTATGATCGAATACTACTATTACTTGAAATATTTGAGAAAGATTATGAATTTCATTTGAAATGGTATCAACATCATGAACAATAAAGAATTATGCATGATATAATTATCATGTAATAAGTTCAAAATCAATAGATTCTTGAGAAACACTAACAATTGAGCCTTGAAATATTTTTAAAGTTGATTTTTGAAGAAATATACAAATCGCATGAAATTTGCAAGCGATATGAACAGAATTAAATCCTATAATTTTTACAAGCTATAATGATAATAGTGTATGAGATACTGAGTGAACATGAACTCCAAGTCCCTGAGATTGGTCATATATTATAATTAATTCTTCATGATCAGATGCTACGGTCTTAGATTATGTAGAAATTAGATATTGATGAGCTACTTCTGCATGAATACAGTTTAATACTTCTGATTCTACAATAAGTAATAGCATAATTACAGATAGTGCAACAAAATGAATATATACTTATTCATCTAATCTTTCAATATCAAATACATCCATAAATAATAGTTGAACAGATTGATTACATTTATATAATTGAGTTCCTACATTAGTAGATAATAATATTATAACAAATAGTGGGTGACATTGATTAAATATGTGAGGTATATCTGTTGATATTACAAATAATACATTTAGCTGAAGTACTTTATATTGAATTTATAGTACATCATATACAGCTACCTTTTCCAATAACGAAGTGCTCAATAATGGTTCAGCAATTTATAGTGAAAATGTTGAACCATATTTAATCTCATCTAATACTACTATTACTTGAAATACATCAGAAAGATTATGAATTTCATTTGAAATGGTATGATTAACATGAACAATAAAGAATTATCCATGACATAATTATCATGTAATAAGTTCAAAATCAATAGATTCTTGAGAAACACTAACAATTGAGCCTTGAAATATTTTTAAGGTAGCATCAGCTAAAAATATTGTTATATCATGAAATTTACAAGCTATATGAACAGAATTAAATCCAATAATATTCACAAGCTATAATGATAATAGTGTCTGAGATACTGATGGGACAGGAACTCCAAGTACTTGAGATTGGTCATATTTTATGTTAGCGTGAGCATGATCTGATGCATCAGTATTAAATTATGTTGAATTTAAGTATTGATGAGCTACTTCTGCTTGATTATATATTAATACGTCTGATCTAGTATTAGCAAATATTTTAGTAATGGATAGTGCTACAAAATGAATATATACTTATTCATCAAATGTATCTATATCAAGTACTACAATAAATAATAGTTGAACAGATTGATTACATTTATATACATGAACTCCAGTGTTAATTGATAATAATACAATAACAAATAGTGGTGGGCACTGACTAAATATTTGATCAATAGCCATAGATGTTACAAATAACACATTTAGTTGAAGTACACTTTATTGAATTTATAGTACATCTTATACTTCAACATTTTCTAATAATCAAGTCATAAATAATGGAAATGCTATATACAGTAAAAGTGTTGAACCATATTTAATATGATCAAATACAACTATTACATGAAACATATGAGAAAGATTGTGAATCGCATTTGAAATGGTATGATTAACGTGAACACTTAAGAAATATTCATGACATAATTATCATGTAATTGATTCAAAATCAATTGATTTATGAGAGACTTTAACAATCGAACCTTGAAATATATTTAAAGTTGATTCTTGAAAAAATATTTCAATAAGCTGAAATTTACAAGCAATATGAACTGCACTGAATCCAATAATATTCACAAGTTATAACGACAATAGTGTATGAGATACTGATTGAACTTGATTCCCTACTGCTTGAGATTGGGCATATTTTATGTTAGCATGAGCATGATCTGATGCATCAGTGCTTGATTATGTAGAATTTAATTATTGATGAACTACGTCAGCATGACTTCATATTAATACATCAGATCCAATAATATCTAATATTTCGGTTAAAGATAGCGCTACAAAATGAATATATACATATTTATCTGATTTAGCAATATCAAATACTACAGTAACAAATAGTCTAACTGATTGAATTCATTTATATAGTTGAAATCCGACTTTGTTCGATAATAACACAATGACTAATAATAACTGAAATGGATTAAATATGTGAGCCCTAGCTGTAGATATTACAAATAGTACATTTAGTTGAAATACTTTATATTGAGTATATACTACTTCAGATACTGCCACATATTCTAATAATCAAGTAATTAATAATGGTTCTGCTATTTATAGTAAAAATGTTGAACCATATCTAATATGATCTAATACTATAATTACATGAAATACTTCAGCAAGATTATGAATTGCATTTGAAATGGTATGAATAACATGAACAATTAAAAATTATTCATGATATAATTATCATGTAATAGATTCGAGATCAATAGATTCTTGAGAAACATTAACTATTGAAGCTTGAAATATTTTTAAAGTTGCGTCAGCAAAAAATATATCAATATCATGAAACTTGCAAGCTATATGAGTATCATGAAATCCCATAATATTTACAAGCTACAATGATAATAGCGTGTGAGATACTGATTGAACTTGATTACCTGTAGCGTGAGATTGGGCATATTTTATGTTGGCATGAGTAGGTTCTAGCTCCTCAGTTTTGGATTATGTTGAGATTATATACTGATGAGCAACAACTGCTTGATTACATTTTAATACAACTGATGCAACTATATCTAATAGTTTAATCGCTAATAATGCAACCGAGGGTATTTATGTATATATATGAAATTCTACAATAAAGAATAATATTTTTTATAAAAACTGATTGCATTGATTTCGTATACTTAGTTGAACATCTAATGCTACCAATAATCTTTATTATCTAAATACCTCATGATCGTCAAATATTCTATTGGATATTGATAGTATTGAAGCCGATCCATTATTTATAGACGAAGTTGACTACGAACTACAAGCTACTTCTCCTGCTATTAATACATGAGATCTTAGCTACTGAAATCATCCTATTTCAGGAGATAGATATGATATATGAGTAAGTGAATACAATTGAGCATGATGATGAAGTATAAAT